>Ga0265297_10006671_pt1 | contig 16570 bp, 14 predicted proteins | sample Munlanlwell13791_FD_192502 | JGI IMG/M metagenome (GOLD analysis project Ga0265297, IMG submission 192502) | Leachate microbial communities from a municipal landfill in Southern Ontario, Canada - Leachate well 137-91 | ecosystem: Engineered > Solid waste > Landfill > Unclassified | place... | reverse complement strand
CGAACGCAAGGCCGTCTGGTAGTTGGCCTTGCTGGCCGTGCCGGACAAGGTCAGTACGCCGGTGCCGCTATTGTAGCTGCCGGTGATGCCGTTCTGGTTGGTGAAGCCCAGCGCGTCGCCGCTGGTAAAACCGGACGAAAGGGTGACCGTGGCTCCGGTAATCTGGGTGTCGTCCACGTCCGTCACAGTGATCGTGGCATCGATGGCCGCCGCCGAGCCGTTTTCGGTGTAGCTCAGCGAAGCGCCTGCGGTCAATACCGGCGCGTCATTGACGGCGGTGAGGTTGACGGTCGAAGTGACGCCGGTGCTGGTCTGGGCGCCGTTGCTACCGGTAGCCGCCGCATCGGTCACAGCCCAGGTCACGGTGCGGCTGGCCGAGGATGAGGTCGGCGTGTCGGACGAACTGGAATAGGTGACCGAACGCAAGGCCGTCTGGTAGTTGGCCTTGCTGGCCGTGCCGGACAAGGTCAGTACGCCGGTGCCGCTATTGTAGCTGCCGGTGATGCCGTTCTGGTTGGTGAAACCCAGCGTATCGCCGCTGGTGAAGCCGGACGAGAGGGTGACCGTGGCTCCGGTAATTTGGGTATCGTCCACGTCCGTCACAGTGATCGTGGCATCGATGGCTGCCGCCGAACCGTTTTCGGTGTAGCTCAGCGAAGCGCCTGCGGTCAATACCGGCGCGTCGTTGACGGCGGTAATGCTGGTGCCGATGGTGTTGGTATTGGTCGAAATTGCCGTGGCGCCGCCATTGACCGAAGAATTCAGCGTAACCCGGCTTTCCGAACCTGCCGCCGTGCTGTAGCCGCTGGCGTTGGTATTATCCAATGCCCGCACGGTCAGAGCGGTCGGCGTGCCGTTGTAATTTGCCACCGGTACAAAGCGTACCAGCGTGGACGCAGACAAGGCCAGCGCGGTATTGTCATCGGCCACCGCGCCTATCGCGTACCAGTTGGTACCGGCGTTGGTGCTGTATTGCCAAACGCCTTCGGTGCTGCTGTTAGCGGTATTGCCTACTACCGCCACGCCACCCAAACTGGAGCCTGAATCCACGTCGGCAAAACTCAGCCCGGTTAAGGTGTTGATCGCCGCACCGGATGGCGAGGCGATATCTTCATTGACCGCCGTCAGGGTCAGGCTACCCAGGCCGGTCGGCGCGTCGTTGACGGCGGTGACACTGACTGTGACTTGACGGGCCGTGATTGATTCGGCACCCCTGTTATCTTTGGCGACTGCCGTGAACGCATTCAAGGTGCCATTGGCGTTCTGTGCGCCCGTCCAATAGGCTTGGTGGGTGCCATCCACTGTGTCGTTGCTGCCTGCCGCCCAGGCCGTGGCGGTACCCGCACTGGTGCCGATCTTGAGGGTGCCGGTGCTGACCGCTTTGATGACAAACGCGTCGACCGTGCCATCCGAGTCCGCTTCATCGCCTTGCGCCTTGAGTTCGGCCAGCGTGATTTCGACTTCGGTGTCTTCGTTGACGGTGTCGACTGTCGATACAAATGACGTCAAGGTGGGGACGACATTGGCCGGTGCGAAAATAAAAGTGTCATACCACCCAGCGCTCCAGGTTCCGCCACCGCTTTGGGCTACTGTAAAGCCGGTTATACCTGTCCAGTTGGTTGTAATGGTCGCTCCAGCGGCGGCGGCGGATGGATCACTAAATGTTGTATTAACAACCGAGTTGCTACCGCCAATGGGGGTGAATATTAGATCGTAGTTGAAAGCTGAGTTAGCCAGTCGGAATGAAGTCAGATCAACCGCACTGCTAAAAGTAAAGGTTTCCGCTGTGTGATCTCCTTGATCGACGATCGTAGACCCGGAAGTTCCCCCTACGTTGCCGGCATCTCCGAGCCACCAAGTAGCAGCATCGTTGAGGGTTGCCGTTAACGTAATGCTACCTACTGTTTGAGTAACCGTGTCTGTTCCATCTCCGGAAGCCCCTGTAAAATCGAAAGTCGCTAGAGCGTAATGGTAGCTTTCGATGCCGGCAGCCGAGAAAAAAATGTTCGCATCAACATAGCCGCTGCTGGTTTCAAGGCTCCAGTCTCCCCCCAATGCGGCAGCGCCTGTGGTATCGTTGGAAGCGGCAACATCCGCCTGGCTGGCTTGCGCCAACGCCGACACAAACGCCGCTCCATCCGAACCTTCGCCCACATCGCAGCCGTAAAGCAATATATCGGCATTCTGGCTTAAGGCATTGCCGATGGCGGTCAGCTCGGTAGCATGCTCATCCAGATTTTGCGCCGTTAACGTAACTGAACCCAGTAGCAGCGCCCCTTCGGAGCCGTGGGAAACGATATGGATGGCGTCGATGCCGCTACGTCCATCCAGAATCTGCGCCATTTGCGCCAGGCCGTCCTGCCCTGCATCCAGAACATGCACTTCCGTGCCGGACTTGGCGCCGTCGATCAGGGTCTGGTAATCGGCAACGTTGTTTTCGATAAAGAGGATTTCAGTGCGTTGCGGCGCCGGCTCGGTTTGAACGGCGGGCGGCGCAACATCAGCCGCAGCTTCGGCAAGGTGGGCTGCCTCTATAGCGGCGGCATCCTGTACAGTAGGGGCGGGCTCGGCCGCAGCATCGGCAACCGTCTCTACCGCCGCGCCGTCGAACATGATGCGTGGCTCCAGCGCTATCATGGTTCGGCGGGGTTTATATAGGAAATCATTATCGGTTGCAGGAGCCGACAGGTTTGAATTTATTTCGCCTGATTTTTCTTTAAGCATGGTTTTGATAAATTTCATGTTGGCACTCTCTGCATTAGCGATAATGGGTTATCGAAAGTCTGGTTTAAGCGCTGCATTGTGCAGCTTAAGTAAGTAAAGGTTGCTCAGAATATGCTTTTTAGTTTGCATTCACTGCAAAGCCTATATAGCCATTGGGGTTTCAATTTAGACACAAGCGTTTCCTGCTCCGGCGGTTTGGTCGTAATGACCTAGACTTGGCTGCGCAAAGAGCCGCCCAAAAAGACAACGGGAGCACTTCATGAACAAATCGAGAGGACAATCGTATACGCCGACGGGGATTACACCTTGGGTTAAATCCGGTGCGGGCCATGCTCTCCAGCTGGAGGTTAAAATAATCTGCATTATCTGGGTATCTCTTATAAAACGAAGTAAACAAACCGCTCAGCAGAACCGCCCTCCACCGCTCAATGCCGTCTACTGGTCCGAATTTACTGCCGGCACTCATTTGCGCCAACGCTGCGTTAAAAAGAGAGCTTATTAATCTGGTCATGCCCGCATAAAAACGCGAATTCTGGCTCAGAATGGCCGCCAGCAAGGTGGAACCGGAACGTCGCAAGCCGGAAATAAAATGATAGCGGGGCATCGTTTAAACGGATGGCAAAGCCTTAAAGTTAAAGAATACGCTTATTGGTTATATATAAGTACTAGTACTTAGTTTCAGTGTAACAACACAACATCTTAAACACAACTTCTTCCATCCCACAACGTTATCCATAGAAGTAGACCCCATATTCTTACGCCGTCGATCAAGCCGACTTGCGAGAAAATTCGATAAAAAGCGAATCCCGTTATAATTAAGAAACACGATAACTATTTTGGAGAAACGACATGTTAGCCGCAAAAGATACTGGACTTATTAGCCCGGAAGACTATTTGAAAGGCGAACCGCTTAGTGAAGTCAAGCATGAATTGATCGACGGTCATATTTATGCCATGGCCGGGGCCAGTGCCAATCATGAAAGAATATCGGGAAACATATACAGAAAATTCGGCAATCATTTAGAAAACACTCCCTGCGAACCTTTCGGCTCGGATATGAAGGTGAGGGTCGGTTCCAATTTCTATTATCCCGACGTTACTGTCGATTGCCATTTCGACGATTCGGAGCCCTATTTCACCGAAACCCCTATCATTATTGTCGAGGTTTTATCGAGATCAACGCGCAGAACGGACGAAACCATCAAATTGATGTCCTACATTAATATCCCCAGCCTGCAAGAATATGTGCTGATTCAGCAAGATTTCGTGGACATTCAAGTCATAAGAAGAAGCGAAGGCTGGCTGCCGAAACATTATTTTCTAGGCGACGAGATTACTTTCGAAGCCATTGGTTTAACCTTATCAGTCGAGAATATCTATCATCGGGTACAAAACGATGATATGGCCGAATTCCTAAGCAATAAAGCTGAAGCCGGGGAATAAGGATTTGGTTAAAAATAACTCCCGAAATCGCTATTTTCGGTCGTCAAGCCGTTCGCGCTAGCCTGTCGAAACATGAGCGGCTTGACGCGGTAGGCCCGAAACTTTTCCGCTCACCTCATTCGACAGGCTTCGACAAGGCTCTCCCGAGTTTATCGAAGGACTCAGGGCGAACGGAAAAATTTCATCGTTCCATATCGGAAAATTATTACTGACCATATCCTTAGCTCCTAAGGCGCGCTTTTACGATTCGCAGGACGCCCCATTCCGTGTGCGGGCACGGCCCGCTCCTACGGATTCATTGACTACGGCTACGACGTTGTTCGAGCTCTGTATACAACGGTGCGACCCGTTGTTGCAGTATCGGATGCGATGAAATCGGCGGCGTATCGGTACTGAAATGAACACGTTGATCTTTGGCGTGAAAACCGGCCCGCTGTCTCATGCGCTCCAACTGCTCCGAAGTGCAATCGAGTCCTTGCCGGGGCAGTAAGTCTTGCCACAGGATATCCGGCAATTGCCGGTAACTGATTAATTGCAAGCTCTCCACATTGGCAAGCGCCGCTTCGAAAAATCCGGCCAAAACCTTGGCGCAGTAGCCATCCAAATCACCCACCTCCAATGTTTCTGCCGCCAGCGTGGTGACCATGCCGGGCACCATCTGCGGCCCACGCTGGCGTTGATGGGATGCAAGTATGGCTTCCGGTTCTCGATAAAGAAACCAGCACGGCGTATCCGGGAAAGCGGCACGAAATATCGGCAAAAATTGAATATGCCAGCTATCGAGCTTGATGAAAAAATGCGACTCTTCGGGACTGCGTTGTTGCCCGAGTGCCAGGATCAATTGCCTCAGGTTGGCGCTGCCGCCACTGGATTCGGGCTCTGTTTGATGCAGACGCAAGAAGGCATCGATGACCGGCGGCTCCGACATCACAATACAGCAAGACAGGGTTGACAATAATTGGGTCAGCAAGGTGGAGCCGCAACGCGAGGTATGAAAAATAAACGCGCTCGGCATCAACCCCGGTTCCAGACGCTTCAGCCAATCGAATTCTGTGCGGCAGATATAACGTTGCGCCGGATTTTGCTGTTGCAATGTATCGGTAAAAAACGAAGCGGTAAAGCGGTCTGGGACATGCCGCCAAACGATTTCCCGGCCCTGCAGGGTTATCGGAAACCAATTGCGCAACGATACCAATACATCGGCGGCAACGGGCCGGCCGCGTAATAACTGGCGTTCATTTAACATGGGATAGGATAGAAAATAGGAAGGCGCGGCCAAGCCGCGCCTAACAGTTTAATTTCTGGAAGGGAAAATGCCTTCCATGGCAATTATGTAGTTAAGCCCAAGATAGGGCTGCATGTTGGAAATGGTGCTAGTGGTTGTGACCGGAACCGTCAGGGGTGTGCCGCTGCCGGTATTGGCGTTTGACACTGTGCCACTACCCGTCACTGTGGTGGTAACGCCACCCAGGGAGACCGGATTCGTTTGCGCAGTACCGGAAGGCAAATAAATGGCGGCGCTAATTGAGCTTGGCGGACTATTCGGAGTGCTGGTTAAGGTACTGTTGGCTGTAGCAACGGCGGCGCCACCGCTAGTGGCAGTGCCGACCTTAATGTCAGTGGTGGCAGACAACCCCGTTAAACTTAACGTCGCCGCATGGGTATGTGCCGGTAAATTAGACTGAGTGAGGGATATTGTTGCTGTACCGTTAGAGATAACCGTCGTATTGTTTGTACCTGCTTTTTCACCTTGCTGAACATTTGACAAGCCTGGCCCTTGGGCCTGTGATCCGACGACGACTCGGCCGCGCAGGTCCGGTATGCCGAAAGTTGTCTGCCCATCACCGCCATACATGGTGCCTAATAACGCAAACATTGCCGAATTCTGAGAAATCGGCACTGTTTGACCATTGCAAAACAGCCAACCTCTTGGCGGATAATTAAATCCCACTGCCAGAATGGTTCCCATAAATGCATCCATAATAAATTCCTATTTTTATTTTTATATAATTAAAACGCAACGATAATAGACCGCTGCACGATAAAGTTACCTAGCATTTAATTACGCAAAATGGTTATGTTTTTTAGTAAAAATCCTTAAAAAGCAGCTTACATAAAACAATAAATACCTGATTCTTGAAATTAAGCACTAGTTACCGGTAATACGATTTTACTCAAACTCCAATCGGCAAGATAAAACCAAGGTTTGAATTTAATTCACAGCGGCAATTTATTTTTACTTAATTGGAACAGTCAGTGCTGCGGCTCAATTTCTCTGATTCTAGCCAAACAGTCAGCTGACCGGCGCAAAGATAGCAGATCATACCGTTAAATAAAACAAAAAAGATCATGGGCTAATCGGCTCAGCAAGCAGTTTCCGTGACGTCGACAGATAGATAACTGAATGTATTCGCTAAAACACATACGCCGGTTTTTCTTTCCCGGAGCCGCGCACTGCTCTTACAGCGTTTTCAAATTCAGTTAGTTACTAAAGGCGTGGCGGGAGTGCATGCTTTGCCTACAGGGATGTAGGTAAGGGGCGTGAGCAGGATGAGCAGGAGCGGAAGCTTCGCTTGCCAGCGCAGGCTAAGCCTGCACTCCAGTGACAGTGACAGTGACATAGCCATTTAACCGTGTAGTTCATTTAAATTGAAATCACTATAATATTGTTTTTATTGGGAGTGAAACTGCATACTGCCGATTAATTACAGCATCGAGGGGTTATTCAGCGCATCGCACAGCATCCAATCGATGAGCCAAACTCAATGCTGCCGCAGAGCCGCATTGCCGCAATTCAGCAATGATTTCCAATACATTTGTATCGGTGATATTGGGATCGCCATATTTCGGTTCGGGATTGGCAATAAACCCGGCCGCATTAAAGATATCGGTCAGCCATTGGTTCGGGATGCAATCGAGCACTAAATGAATGCGATGCATTGCGCTATGATTTTCAACCCGGTGCCTGCAATTGGCATTCATGTACCAAGTGCCGCCCGCGGCAAAATGTATCGGCTCGCCATCCAGCCAGAACAATACCTCCGGGTCGGTGATAATAGGAATATGCAAACGTGCCAGGCCATCTTCAAAATTGGTTCCCGGATCGGTATGTTCGTGGATGACGCCACCGGGCGCCAATGCCATCAAGCGCACGGCGCAGGTTTCGCATTTGAAGTGTTGCAGGATTTGCCGAAAATAAGGGCAGCGCGCCAAGAGCGGCGTATCCAGGAATTGATCGTTCGAAAATGCCAGAATATCGTCGCTACGGCCGTGTGGGGAACGCAATGCCTGACAGTGCCAATATCCGGCAGCGGCAGCTTGGTCATTGTAATGAGGCACCCATTGATCCGGCATTAAGCGCTGCAAATCGATTTGCAATGCGGCCAGGTCGAATTCGAACGGCAAACGCAAATAGTGGGTAGCCTGTTTCATACCGCAATTCCAGCTCGCCAGCGCATCTGTTCGCTCAGTTCGTCTTCGTCAACAATTTGGAAGCCGGCAGAAAGATAGAGTCTGCGCGCTTTAAGGTTATTTTTGACTACGCGCAAACTCAAGCTTGCCTGATGGGTTCCGGCCATTTGTTGAAGGCACTGCAACATATACCGCGCCAAACCCTGTCTTTGAGCGCTAGGCAGGACGGCAATGTCGATCAGGCGAATATCGCCGGTCGTGTGTTCGAATACCATGCGCCCCAGCGCTTGACTTTGAGACTCGAGAATTTTGGTTTGAGCATTTGGATAGTTCCGCTGCACGCCAAGTGCATGAATCTGCTGCTGAGATCGAACCAAGCTGTCGACAAAGACCGTATCCATCGGCAACATGAGCAAATCTTCGCGGGTTGAACGATAAAGTGTGTCGATAAATTCTTGATCGCGCTCATGAACGGAACGTAAATGAAAGTCGGGCGGCGACATATCTATAAGTTTTTTTTACGAAGTTTAAAATATTTTTTCTGCTATCATGCACGCCGTCGACTTTTGACGCAACTCTATCTAAAGGTTAGCCATGAATCTTAGTCTTGAACAAGCCTCTCCGTTAGTGGGCACAAACTTCACAATACACACACAAGCAGGTCTAATCGACTTGCAATTAATCGATGTGGCGGAATTACCGCGCCGCAATATACCGGAACAATTTCGCACTCCGTTATCATTGGTTTTTACCGGACCGCCTGACATGCTGTTGCTGCAAGATATTTATCTTGTTGAGCATGCTGAATTGGGACAGCATCAATGGCTCATGGGGCCTATATTATCAATCAACCCGGGCTCTAATGATAACAAACTCTACTATGAGATCATGTTTGCTTAAGAATAACAGGTTCGCCACACGTTAACCCAAGCAGAACCCATAATTAAAAACTGTGTAATCGAGTAAGGCTGTTTTATGGACCTGAGGTGACGGACGCTCGCCACCTCTCTACCCCTTCCCAAATATCGTGTATGAGGCTGAGAACTCATCTGGGTTTGCCTATCCAAGTGCTCCGCCCAACTGAAAGCCGGGTGTAAACTCTGTTATTTGGATCAGTTGGGTTCTGTTGAAACTTTCAAGGATTGGCGATTCCTAAAATTCATCTTTTAGGTGGGTTATACTCGAAACAGCTAGCTAATGCAGAATTATTCTCTTAACCAACGTTGCATTTGTGGAAACGCCTTCCAGCCTAATTTCTCGGCTTTGCTTGGCTCAGCAGTTAACCCCATCCACTGCAACAGTGGCACTCCCAGATTGCTACCGTTGCTAAAAATATCTATCAGCCAGTCCGACTCGCCTTTATAGCCATCGGGATGAAATACAACTTCCGGCGGCAGGCTTAAATGCACCAAGGCCGCCCATGACCATGCCAACACGGCTATTTCATCGCCGGCATTTTTACTGACATCGTTATATAAAATATTACGCTGCACGCCTTCCATCACCGCTAAATGCCCAGCCTCGTGCAATAAATCTCCAGGATATTTCAACTTGGTTTCGTCCACCACCAATACGCCCTTATCAATCAAAATACCGGGCAAAATAACATTATCAGGAACATCTCCTGCCTGTACAGGGATGCCTATGCCGGAAATAAAGTCGGTGATTTGTTGCGTTAGTGGATTTGCAAATGCAACCATGTTTTTTCTCTTCACTGATTATCGTTATGGAGACATTATCATGCAAACTGATAGCGCTAATTTTTAATGGTTTAGCAAGAGGCTGGAATGATATCGTTTATCCGGGATAATTGGAGCATCATTTGTCAAGCCGGACGGATGAATATCCCTGTGCATAATAAACGCGCTAAACTATTTAAGATGCTGATTTATTTTCGAATAAACCGACAAATCAATAAGTTGTGGCGGACGCAAAATCAACATTTCAGCTGGCACAAGGCAAAGACGAATTATTTTTCAATGCCGATAAGCTTGAAATAAATGTAACGGCAAGAATTGGTCGATTCGCTTAATGACAGGCATAAAAAAACCGCAGCCCCGAAAGAGCTACGGTTTTTTTGCACGCAATTTAGAGGACTGTTACTTCTTCTGCTTGCGGGCCTTTTTGTCCTTGAGTGACAGTAAATTGTACTTTCTGTCCTTCATCAAGAGATTTAAAGCCTGAGCTGTTAATGTTACGAAAGTGAACAAAAACATCTGGGCCGTTTTCTTGCTGAATGAAACCGAAGCCTTTTTCAGCGTTAAACCATTTAACTATACCTGTAGTCATTTAGTGTAATCCTAATTTGTAGTAATTGAAGTCTCATAAAGACCGATGGAGCTGGGAAATTAAAGAATTACTTAATGATAACAGGACGAACAATTACATGAAGAACTTCGTAAAGATAAGCATAACGGTAAAACTATTTCAAGCTGAGTGTATTTTATAGCCGCACTCTGGCAATGTCAACCCTGTTCTTTGAGTTTCCCAATATGTTGACACTAATCATTACAACTTAAAGAGCTCAATTTACGAGCACTTAGTTAAAGCACTGCGATGATTATTTTATTCAGGATTAACGTCAAAAATTAATATTGAAAACACTTCGGTATTAATTTTTTTTAACCTTTTACATGAGTTATATGAACGTTTTATGAATTTAATGCATCAAATGAGGAAACAATCCATCTACTCATGATGTTATTGTTAATAATAGCGACCTTTACTATAGTTGAGTCGTAATTTTAAAAACCTTTTCAACTTTATACAGGAATCTACTCATGAACGACTTTTACAAAGACATTTTAACCGGAACGGTATTTATAACGGGCCTGTTGGGCTTTATTTCAGGCGAATTCATCATCTCATCTGCGTTGTTTGCTACTTCAGCTATTGCCAGCAACATTAGCATGACTCGTAAAAGAGGTAAATCCGGACAATTATCATGCGAATGAGCCATCTGAACCGCTCAATCTCTAAGACGCTTAAGGCTATACAGCCTTGAGCGTCTTTTAGACCCTTTAACTATACAATTCGAAAAATCCCAGCTGTTACTTATTATTGCTTTCACTTCTGCCGGAATTCACTCCGACATCACCACCCTCGGCTTCATCTAGAGCCAAAATCAGCTCTTATCCAGAATAGTAAACACATACTGGAATAAATGCCTGGGAAAACCGCTTAATCGCTTACTAACAGTTAATTTGCTACTAATACTAACCAGTAGCGTGCTATTTCAATGTTGAATCTTGTCGTCAAGCGCCGAGTACCCGCCAGAATCATTGATCTTCAACTGCGCAGTGAAATACATTTAAAAGGATTGATGAGATAACGGAACTGCTATGGGTAAGACAGGAAACTGAAATGGCAGATATTGGGGACTGATATGGTGATCAAACCGCCCATCAACCGCCAATTGTTTATTTAAAAATATTAATTTTTTAAATAAATCAGCGCGTTATATGGCGGAGAGAAAGAGATTCCGCAATGAAATAAGTAACCTATTGATTCATATCTTATTTTGTTAATACCAAAGAGAATTTTGTAGCAAGTCTCCATTACAGCTTCATTCTATCGCCAATTCGATCGAACCGCGACTCGAACAAACAGTCTGGCTTGCTCAAAGAGCTGTTTCTAGTAGAAACAAAAAAACCCTCTTTTAGAGGGTTCTTTATATTCTATTTCTGCATCTCTTAATGTGCGCGACTGACACGCTCACTAATTATTGCAGACTCATACCAAGATGCGCTGTATATTTCACGTTCAAAATAGTCATCAATATTTGGATAAAACCTTGATGCTATAACAATTTCAGGCACTTTAACTTTTTGTGCGATTTCTCTAGGCAATAACATCTCGGTATATGTCAGTTGCCTTAGTTGATTTGGAAACAATAATTCAACAGCTATGAACATAGCTTCATGTTCAGTATTTTTATGTTGAGCATTGGAGCCAAACAAATTCTTTGTGAAAAAATTCTGAATCACTTCTTTTACATCATCAGAACTTCCAGCTCTACAGTCAGAATCGCCATGATTCATCAATAAATGGGTTAACTCTTTTGCAACAAAAAAGCGACGCCAGCAAAAATTCAACCCTTTATTTACAAAAATAATAGCCTTATCAGCCTGCTCAACGAGCATTCCATCAACATTTGGAGCATCATTGGCATCGAATTCTTGAATTAACACGCTCTTCCCAACAATTGACTGAACAGCGTCTGCTAATCCTTTAGATGGTTTACTTTGGCTAAAACTCCAGCCACCCGTTTTTTTACAAGTAATTGGTATAGGGGCAAGAAATGGCGTCTTTATACCACTAGTTTGAAAATATAATTGTGATGCCGCAATGATTGACTTAAATCTGTTACTTGACATTAATAATCAACGAATTCTGTTGTTTGACCTTGACCGTATGCTTCGATGATATTTTTCATTTGTTTGATAATATCATCCTGCGAAGGCTTATTTACATCATTAATTGCAAGCTTAATATCTATAATTTCGCCGTCAAAACCATTGAAAATCGTATTAAGACTGTTATCAGACATTTTTTCCACCTGGATTAATTTTTGTAGTTATTTTTGTGAGACGCAAAAAAAGAACCCCCAACCCATCATCTATATGAATATGGGTTTAGGACTTCTTTATATAAAATTATACGCTTATGCAAAATGCTAGACAAGGCGAACGAAATCAAAAAATAATAAAAAAGAAAACAAAAATTGACCGAAAAATCAAATGAAGTTTAATTAAACATAGTTAAACAAAGACTTCCCCTACTGTAAGGATTGCCGAAAAATTCCATTCTGTTTCAAAATGTCTAAACATTTTTATTTGCTCATTGCATTTCTGTAACCTCAGAGGCAAGCCCTAAAGCCAATGGAACAGCCTCAGTTCTCCTTTCGGTTTTTAAACTTTGAATCACCTCTCGGCATTTGAATTTTTCGCGCAATTCGGCGGGAACAGCTATTCGAAAATAGAATGTGTTACCACGACGAAGCAAGTAGGGAATTTTAGACATAATCGCAGCCGTTTTGTAGCAAGCGTTTGTAGCAAACGCTGCTTTTGAGCTACGACAGGAAAAATCATTTTCCTTTTCAATCAGTTACTTGTGTTGGCGGAGAGAAAGGGATTCGAACCCTTGATACGTTGCCGTATACACACTTTCCAGGCGTGCGCCTTCGACCGCTCGGCCATCTCTCCTATATTTGGCTTCCCGTAGACCACGAGAAGCCATGTAGAATAATCGATATTGCGCTAAAGCGCAATGTCCTTCGCTTAGGCTGTGTGGATGCAAGAGATACCGCAATGCACGGAGCGCACCCATTGTTGTTAGCCGCCACTCTCTTCGGTCAACGCTTCCAGCTCATCCCAACGCTTATAAACTTGCTCCAGTTTTTCATCGATCTGTTTCAGTTCTTCCAGAGTCCTGGCAACGACAACCTGATCTTTTTTGTAAAACTCAGGCTCGCTGATCTGCTGATTTAACTCCGTTTGCCGAGTTTCCAGTTCATCGATCAGTCCCGGCAGTTTATCCAGTTCCTGCTGCTCCTTAAAACTGAGTTTCTTTTTGGTTCCAGTGCGCGCGGCAGCCTGCGCTGCCGGTTTTTCTTGCTTGGATGCCTTGGCCTTTTCCGCCTGTTTAGCGAGCTTGGCATGATTCAACCAATCGCTGTAACCGCCGACAAACTCATCGACTTCGCCTGAACCGTCCAACACAAAAACGCTGGTCACGACATTATCCAGAAAAGCCCGATCATGACTGACCAGCAGCAAGGTGCCGTCAAAGTCGACCAGCTTTTCTTCGAGCAGCTCCAGGGTTTCCAAATCCAGGTCATTGGTCGGTTCGTCCATGACGATCAGGTTGGCCGGTTTGGTAAATAGCCGCGCCAACAGCAAGCGGTTTTTCTCTCCGCCCGACAGACTTTTTACCGGCGAGCGCGCTCTGGCCGGGGCAAACAGGAAGTCGCCCAAGTACGACATGACATGCCGTTGGTTACCGGCGATTTCGACAAAATCATTGCCGTCGGCAACGGTATCGGCGACCGTCATTTCCGGATCGAGTTGATCGCGCAACTGGTCGAAGTAGGCGATTTCGAGTCGAGTACCCTGCTCTACCGTACCGGTATCGGGTTCCAATTGTTTTAACAGCAGTTTCAACAACGTCGATTTACCGGCACCGTTAGCGCCGATCAGGCCGATTTTGTCGCCGCGCTGAATCAGTGTGGAAAAATGCTTGATAATCTGCCGGTCTTCGTAAGCAAAGCTGATGTTGTTGACTTCGATGACTTTTTTACCGGAGGCATCGCCCCGGTCCAGGGATATTTTGCTGGTGCCTTGAGTATTGCGGCGCTGTGCGCGTTCATTGCGCAATTTCTCCAGCGCCCTGACCCGGCCTTCATTACGGGTGCGCCGGGCTTTTACGCCCTGCCTGATCCAGACTTCTTCATCGGCCAGCTTCTTATCGAACTCGGCGTTTTGGTTGGCCTCATCTTCAAGGGCTGCGGCTTTGCGGGCCAGATAATCGTCATAAGTGCCCTGCCAGGACACCAGATTGCCGCGGTCCAGGTCGATAATCCGGGTCGCCAGCTTTTGCAGGAACGACCGGTCATGGGTCACGAATAATACTGCGCCTTGAAAGTTCAGGATTTGCTCTTCCAGCCAGGTAATGCTTTCAAAGTCCAGGTGGTTGGTCGGCTCATCCAGCAGCAGCACTTCCGGCTCGATTACCAAAGCTCTTGCCAAGGCTACGCGCCGTTTCCAACCGCCTGACAGGCCGTTGATCTTCAATTCGCCGGGCAAATCCAGTTTGCTTAAGGTGGTTTCAACCCGCTGCTGAAAATGCCAGCCGTTATGGGCTTCAAGTTTATGCTGCAAATCGCCCAATTCATTCAGGGCCTTGTCGTCATCGTAGTCCATGGTTAACGACATCACGTGATAACGAGTAATCCACTCGCCCAGTTCGCCCAAGCCGCCGGCCACTGCATCGTAAATGGTTGCGTCATCCGGCAAGTCAGGCGTTTGCTCCAGCCAGGCCAGCCTTAAGCCCGGTTGTTGCCAAATATCGCCGTGATCGGGCTGGACATTACCGGCAATAATCTTCATCAAGGTTGATTTACCCTCGCCGTTGCGGCCTAACAAGCCTACTCGCTCTCCAGCATCCAGCTGGAATTCGGCATTGTTTAATAAAGCATGAGTTCCATAAGCGATGGAAACGTTGGACAATCGTAATAAGGGCATCTTAAAGTTCTTTATGTTGTAAATAGCGTCGTAATAAATCCAGTGCCAGTAACGCCGCCTGATTTTGCTTGCGTTTGATAGGGCCGGCCACTGAATGGGTGGTTTGATGAAATCCGTCTCCAGTCAGCAGCGTATTATATAGAATAATGGCCTGGTCTTTGTCGTGAAATGTTTTGCTATCCCCGGCGTAGAGCTGAACCAGCGCAAAATCGGCGGTGCTTGTTTTTTGTATTTCGCTGGCGATGGCCTGCGCGGTTGCGCTCAAATCGTCGGCATTTACCGCAATCCCCAGTTTTTGCGCCAGCTTGTCCAGAGATTGCTCATACCGTGTTTCCAGCAGCCAGTCTGCGCCTATGCACTTGGCCGCCAACAAGCCCTGGCTGGCGGTTTCAACTACGGCCAGCGTGTGTTTTCCGATAGCCATCAGTTGGTCGACCACAAAAGCCAGATCACCGCCCTCCTGACTCAAACCATCAATGGCAAAAACATTGTCGCCCAACTGCCCGGCAACTTCCGCTACCAATACGGCCATGGCGATTTCAGGATAATCATGCGGAAACAGCAATTTGGTTTGCACATCGTCGGTAGTTGCCCGAAAACCCAACTCAACTTGGGGCGGGATTTCAATCGCACTGATGCGTTCCTGAATAGCCGATTCGCCGATACCCAAGGTTTTAATAGTGATTAACTTCCCAGGTTGCAATATGAACCGGCTTGACAGCGTTGGCTGTATGGATTCCAGAAATAAATGGCGCATTTCCATAGGCACGCCGGGCATAAAGGCAAACCAGCAGCGCCCGGCTTGCAGGGAAAACCCCGGCGCGGTGCCCCAGGTATTGTCAATGCGCTCGGAGCCTTTTGGAAGCATGGCCTGCTTATGATTCGATTCGGGCATGATCCGGTTTCTGAGCGTAAAAAACCGTTTGATCTGCTCAAAGGCAACCTCATCGAATTCCAACAACAGGCCGAACGCTTTGGCGGCAGCCTCGGCGGTCAAATCATCACTGGTCGGCCCGAGTCCCCCGGTGCAAATGCAGCAATCCGCGCGTACTGAAATTTCCTGCAGCAAGGCTATCTGATCATCAAGCTTGTCGCCTACGGCAGTGTGCCGGGTTACCGTAAAGCCCATGGCGACAACTTGCTCCGATAACCAAGCCGCATTGGTATCGATGATTTGCCCGGTAATAACTTCTTCGCCTTGGGAGAATATTTCTAGGGTTGGGTTCATGGTGAATAACTCTTTGCTTAAGTGATCGATTTAACTGTTGATTGAATTCATCAGCACGCTATGCCAGAACGGCAGCGTAACCAGGCTGATTACCGTCGTTATCGTTACCGCCATCGCATACAACGAGCTATCCAGGCGGTAGCGGTCGCAAAAAACAATACCCAACAACATGCTCGGCATCGACAGATCGAGTACTGCCGCCGCCCGGTATTCGAACGCCATAGGCAAATGCCGGGCCAAAAGCATTGCAAACAGCGGCATCAGCACCATCTTAATGACTATCACAGGGATAACATACGGGACATTACGAACGCTTACCGCTTTCCAACTTAAGGCCAACCCCAGGGAGAACAGCATCAACGGCACTACGCTGGCGGATAATTTTTGCAACACCCCGGAAAACCAAACTGGAGCAATTAAACCGTTAACATTCAGTATTACCGCAACAGCCGCCGCCCAGAATGGCGGCGCATTAAAAAACAGCCACAGCGATTTTGGCTTTTCCGCGGTATCTTCGCCATAG
>Ga0265297_10006670_pt1 | contig 16571 bp, 14 predicted proteins | sample Munlanlwell13791_FD_192502 | JGI IMG/M metagenome (GOLD analysis project Ga0265297, IMG submission 192502) | Leachate microbial communities from a municipal landfill in Southern Ontario, Canada - Leachate well 137-91 | ecosystem: Engineered > Solid waste > Landfill > Unclassified | place... | reverse complement strand
TTTAGCCTCCAAAGGAGCTGTTGTTTGATCGTTATTTTGCTCTTCCATGATTACTTATTATACAAACTTTTTGCTTTTTATCAAGGATGACTTTTAGTGACTTGGGAAAACCGAAAAATCCTGCTATTATAAAGAAAATACTCAAATATATGTTTTTAATAACTGGATTAGGAAACCCAGGAGAGGAGCTCAAAAATACCAAACATAACCTTGGTTTTATGGTTTTAGAACAATTAACCAAAGATGCAACTTGGCAAGAGAAAAAGGCCTATAGCGCACTATTGGCTAAAACAATAATCAACGATCAGGAAGCCATTTTAGCCAAACCTCTTACCTTCATGAACAACTCTGGCCAAGCAGTAAAAAAAATAGCTAAAGATTTCAAAATAAAACCAGACAAGATAATTGTCATCCATGATGACTTGGATTTAGAGATTGGCAAAATAAAATTATCTCAAAACAAAAACTCTGGCGGCACAAAGGAGTCCAATCAATAATTGACCATATTAAATCCAAGGATTTTATCCGTATCAGAATAGGAATTGGGAAAACTAAAAAAGAAAAAACTGCTGATTTTGTTTTAAGCGCTTTCTCAAAAAAAGATACAGCTGCTATAAATCAAACAATAGATCAATCTTGTTTGGCAGTTAAAGAAATTTTAGCCAATGGCTATCAAATAGCCGCTGGGAAATTTAATTAAAAATGAGTGATATAAAAATAATATCCTCAAAAGATAAAAACTTCCCCAATATTTTAAAAAACATCTCTCCTGCAGTTGAGCAGCTATATATCCGCGGGCAGTTGCCTGATCTTAGTCGCTGTTTTGCTATTGTCGGAACTAGAAAATTTTCTCCTTATGGCAAGCAAATAGCTTTGGATATTGGTTATCAATTAGCTAAAGCTGGGCTAACTATTGTCAGTGGTTTAGCCGAAGGAATAGACACTTGCGCTCATCAGGCAGCTTTACAAGCCAAACAAAAAACAATTGCTGTTTTGGGAACTGGATTAGACGATCAAACTATTTTCCCACCCTCTAATTTAAAATTAAGTAAAGATATTATCAAAAGCGGAGGCTGTTTAATTTCAGAATATCCGCCCGAAACTTTAGGCTATAAAAGCAATTTTCCTGCCCGCAATCGAATTATTGCTGCCTTAAGCCTTGGCACGCTAGTGGTTGAAGCCAAAGAGAAATCTGGATCATTAATAACAGCGGACTGGACTAAAAGATATGAAAAGAAATTGTTTGCAGTTCCAGGCCCTATCAATTCAGTCAATTCCAAGGGTTGTAACAAATTAATAAAACAAGGCGCTATTTTGGTTGACTCGGCCAATGATATTCTGCAAGAGCTAAGAATGCAAACAATAAATTTTAATAATAATTTACCCTTAGCTGATAATCCTGTTCAAAAAACAATTCTAACAATTTTAAAAGGCCAGCAATGCCATGTCGAACAAATAATAAAATTAACGGGATTGCCCGCAGGCCTGGTTTGTAGTACACTATCTTTGTTAGAGATAGATAACAAAATAAAAAATTTAGGCGGAAATATTTATAGCCTTTAATATGGATTTAATAATCGTAGAAAGTCCTACTAAATCAAAAACAATAACAAAATTCTTAGGCAAGAATTACAAAATCTTAGCCTCTTATGGGCATGTGCGCGATTTGCCCAAAAGTGAGCTAGGTATTGATATTGAGAATGGTTTTGAGCCCAAATATATAATTCCCACTAAAGCCAAGAAAAATGTGACCGCCTTAAAAAAGGCAGCCCTAGAAGCTGATAATATAATTCTAGCCACCGACCCTGACCGCGAAGGAGAGGCTATTTCCTGGCATATTTTATCCATTCTTGATTCAAAAAATAAAATAAAATATAAAAGAATCGCTTTCCACGAAATTACAGAAAGCGCTATTCAAGACGCATTAGCCCACCCTCGCGACATAGATATTCATTTGGTTAATTCCCAACAAGCTCGAAGAATTTTAGACAGATTAGTGGGATATAAATTATCTCCTTTGCTTTGGAAAAAAATTGCCAAAGGATTATCAGCAGGACGCGTCCAATCAATTGCCTTAAGATTAATTTGCGATAGAGAAAAAGAAATTTTAGCCTTTATCCCTCAAGAGTATTGGTCTGTTAGCGCAATGCTTAAAAAGCAAAAATCAAAAGAAATCTTTGAAGCAACTTTGTCAAAAAAGGACGGCAAGACCATTGATAAGCTAGAAATTAAATCTCAAAAAGAAGCTGACGCTATTTTAAAAGATTTGGAAAATGCCAAATATATTGTTAGCGATGTAGAACAAAAAGAAACCCGCAAGATGCCTTCTCCCCCCTTTACTACCAGCACCTTGCAACAAAATGCTTGGAATACTCTTAAATACAGCGCCAAGATGACGATGTCCTTGGCTCAACAATTATACGAACAAGGTTTAATTAGTTATCACAGAACAGACTCAACTAATTTATCAGAACAATCTCTCAAAGATGCTCGTGATTATTTAGTCAAAAATTTAGGAGAAGAATATGCTCTTGATGTTCCACGCCATTTTAAAACCAAATCTAAATTGGCCCAAGAAGCTCACGAAGCAATCAGACCAACCAAACCCGACAATACTCCCCAGTCTCTTAAAGAAAAACTTAACCCCAAGCAAGCCAAAGTTTACGAATTAATTTGGAGAAGATTTTTAGCTTGCCAAGCTCAACCAGCTATCTTTGATTCTTTTGGCGCCGACATTTTAGCTAACAATTATACTTTCAGAGCCACTGGCAGTTCAGTTAAGTTTGATGGGTTTTTAAAGATTTATCCTCAAAAACAAGAAGACAAATATGTGCCTGCTTTAGAAAAAGATGAAATTCTTGATTTGGATAAATTAGATCCACAGCAACATTTTACTCAACCACCTCCTCGCTTCAACGATGCTAGTTTAATCAAAAAATTAGAAGAATACGGAATTGGCAGACCTTCGACTTATTCTTCAATTATTTCTGTTGTTCAAGAAAGGAATTATGCCATCAAGGATGACCAGAAAAGATTAAAGCCTACTGAAATAGGAATGTCGGTTTACGAATTATTATCGCAATATTTTTCTGAAATTATTGATTACAATTTCACTGCCCAAATGGAAAACGAACTAGACGAAGTTGCTGAAGACAAAAAAGACTGGCAGGAAGTAGTCAAAGATTTCTATATTCCTTTTGCTAAAGACCTAGCCAAAGGAGAAAAAGAAATTCAGGGGTTTAAACCTGCTGATGAAAAAACTGATAAAATTTGTCCTGATTGCAACAAGCCACTTATAATTAAATTCGGAAGATTTGGGAAATTTTATGCCTGTACTGGGTTCCCTGATTGCAAATACACTGCTCCGTTGGATGTCGCTAAAATAGAAATCAAATGCCCGCTCTGCAAAGAAGGAGATATTATTCAAAAGAAAACCAAACGAGGAAAAATATTTTTCTCCTGTTCCAAATGGCCCAAATGCCAATTTGCCACTTGGGATAAACCCATTGATGAGTTTTGTCCAAAATGCAACAGCATTCTGACGCAAAACCTAAAAAATATTATTAAATGTTCCAATAAAGAATGCGATTATAAAAGAGAATGACAATTAATGGCCTTATCCAAGAAATAAAAAAGCATGACCCCGATGTCGATATCGAGATAATCAATAAGGCCTTTGAATTTGCTCAAAAAGCCCATAAGGATCAATTAAGAGCTTCTGGAGAACCATATATACAACATCCTCTAAGAGCTGCAACTACATTAGTAAGGCTCAAACTAGATACCACAACAATTGCGGCTTGTCTTTTGCATGATGTAGTGGAAGACCATCCAGAATGCGAAGAAGATTTTAAAAAACAATTTAGCAAAGAAATTGTAAAAATTGTGGCCTTGGTTACAAAAATCAGCAAGATTGAATACCAGGGTATGGAAAGATATGTCGAGAATCTTAAGAAAATGATTCTGGCTTTAAGCGAAGATGTTCGTGGCGCTTTCATAAAACTAGCTGATAGGCTAGACAATTTGGAAACACTCCAATCTTTATCTGAAGAAAAACAGAAAAGGATGGCTCAAGAAACTCTAGAAATTTACGCTCCCCTAGCCAATAGATTAGGTATCGGTTGGATGAAAGGAGAACTTGAAGACGCAGCCTTTCCCTACATTTATCCCAAAGAGCATCAATGGCTGATGACTCAAATAAAAGATAAATACGAAGAACGCAATGAGTATTTGAAAAAAATTGTTCCTAAAGTTGAAAGAAATTTAAAAAATGAGGGCATTAAGATAATCCAGATGGATAGACGCGCCAAGCATTATTTCAGCCTTTACCAAAAATTGCAGCGTTACGATATGGATATCTCCAAAATTTACGATTTAGTGGCTTTCCGTATAATCGTGCCCACTGTCGAGCAATGTTATTCTGCTATGGGAGCGATTCACAAGCATTGGAACCCGCTATTGGGAAGAGTCAAAGATTATATTGCTATGCCCAAGCCCAATGGCTATAGATCCTTGCATACCACTGTTTTTTGCGAAGAAGGAGTAATTACAGAATTCCAAATTAGAACTCCTCAAATGCACCAAGAAGCCGAATACGGAATTGCGGCTCATTGGTACTATGCCGAGCAAAAAGGATTAAAAGGCTATATCAAAAAATTAGTTACCCGCGCTCCAGAAAAAGAATTATTTTTAGTAAAACAAATCAAAGCCTGGCAAGAAGAAATAAAAAAAGCAACGCCCGAAGAATTATTTGAAACTGTTAGAACCGATCTGTTAAATAAGAAAATATTTGTTTTCACTCCCAAGGGCAATATAATCGAGTTACCCGAAAACTCTTGCCCTATCGATTTTGCCTATGCTATTCACAGCGATGTTGGCAACCACTGCTCTCAGGCAATAGTCAACGGAAAGATGGAGTCAATTTATAAATCTTTAAAAAATGGCGATATCGTAGAAATTATAATTGATAGAAAAAGACATCCATCACAAGATTGGTTAAAATTCGTTAAAAACCACAAAACCAAAGCCCATATTCGCAAAGCCTTATCTCTAATCGATCAGAAATCCAAAGAAGAGAGAAAGCCAATCATTCCTATTCCTAAAATAAAATTCTTTAAGAAATTCGGATCCGAAAAAGAAGCTTCGATCTTGGTTGCTGGCCAAGGAGAAATAACCGCTTTTATTGCTAAATGTTGCCAGCCTAAAATAGGAGACGAAATTATTGGCTATATTACTAAAAATAAAGGAGTGGCAGTGCATAGAGCAGACTGTAAGAATTTAAAAAGAGCCCAGGCTCTCTGGGCTCAAAATATTATTCCCGTTGAATTTAAAACTAAACTTTAAATCTCTTAACAAAATCGTCCATCTCTCTTTTGGAATCAAAGGAAATGACGAGCTTTGGCTTACCCATTTGAGCGCTAATTCTCAAGTCGCTAATATTAAGATATTTCTTAAGATCTTCTTCGTAATGAGAGAATTCTTTTTGCAACAATTGCACCTTAGGATCAATTAATACTTCCTCATTGGCTGGAGCAAGATTAATTCTTTGAACAAAATCCTCCACTTCTCTAACGCTTAATCCTTTATCTAAAATTTTGGCGAAAATAAAATTCTGCTTTTTTGTATCGCTAACTCCCAACATGGCTCTAGCATGACCTTCGGTTATTTTTTCATCTTTAACAGCTTGTTTAATATCGTCTGGCAAGTTAAGCAATCTAATAGTATTAGCCACTGCTTGCCTGCTCTTTCCGCAAATGCGTCCGATTTCTTTCTGAGATAAGCCGTAATCAGTTTCTAATTTTTTATAGGCCACTGCCCTCTCCATAGCATTAAGATCTTCTCTCTGAACATTTTCAATCAAAGCTAATTCAAACTGTTCTTGGCTAGAAGTTTTTCTAATAATTATGGGCACCTCTTTTAACCCTGCCATTTTAGCAGCAATTAAACGGCGTTCTCCAGCAATCAATTGATATTCGGCCTTCTGTCCCGAATCAGCCAATTTTTCAACCTTAGAAACAACTAATGGTTGCAAAATGCCATAATCATTAATTGATTCTGACAAAGCCCTAAGAGCCTCTAAATCAAATTCTGTTCTAGGCTGAAAAGGATTTGGTTTAACGTCAGTTACAGAAACATAAAAAACGGCATTATTATCTTTAAAGCCCTGTGGAGCCTGCCTTTCCCTTTTAGGAATAAGGGCAGATATCCCTTTAACAAATGGTTGTTTTTCGTTCATAGTTTGGATCTTGTATATTAGCTGAATTACTATTTACTTTATCAAAATCAATATTAATAAATTCCTGGGCCAAAACTTTATAAGAAAAAGCTGCCTTTGATTCTGGAGCAAATTGAATTATGCTCTTTCCATATTTAGGCGCTTGGCCCAAAATTGTTGACCTAGGAATAGTGGTTTGGAAAATATATCCGCCAAAACATTTTCTAACTTTATTTTCTACATCGCGAGATACTAGACTGCCACGATTATACATTGTTAAAACTCCTCCCACAAATTTAAACTTATGTCCTAAATTTTCTTCAATCAAGCCAATAGTATCTGTTAATTGATTCAATCCTTCTACTGCTAAATACTCTGCTTGAATTGGTATTAAAACTTCGTCAGCTGCGCAAAGAGCATTGATAGTGAGCAATCCCAAGCTAGGCGGAGTATCAATTAAAATAAAATCATAATTGTCTTCTACTTTTTCTAATAATCTTGCTAATTTATATTCTCTGCCTTTTTCTGAAATTAGTTCAACTGGAGCTCCAGCTAAGTCCGCGCTAGCTGGCATAATATCCAAACCTAAAATAGAAGTTTTTTTAATCACAGCTTCGGGGGCGATTGCTCCCATTAAAGCATGGTAAACAGACAATGAAAGATTGGCTGGATTAATTCCAACAGAAAAAGTAGCATTGGCCTGATTGTCAAAATCTACAAGCAAAACTTTCTTGCCATAAGCGGCCAAGAAAGATGCCAGATTGACGCTCATGTTTGTTTTGCCAACTCCTCCTTTATTATTAGTAACGCAAATCAGTCTAGCCATTAGTTTAAATTTATCATATTTCAATCAATTTACAAGAAACGAAAAATCTGCTAAAAGATAGTATTGGCACATAAGCCGAAGTGCCCGCCTACGTCTGAAGACTACGGCGAGGCAAGCTCACTTTGAACTTTTCTAAGCTAAGTCAAAGCAAGCAAAAATGGCATATTTCATGTATAGGCCGAAGTGCCCGCCTGCGTCTGAAGACTACGGCGAGGCAAGCCTTGTTCTAAACTATCTTTGTTATCAAGGATAGACTAAAGAGCAAACAGGCTTATAATTTTTAGCCGAAGTGGCGGAATTGGCATACGCGCACGACTCAAAATCGTGTGAGCTTACGCTCGTGAGGGTTCAACTCCCTCCTTCGGCACATTTAAAAATCTAAACCGCCATAGGCGGTTTTTGATTTTTTTATGCCCCGTAGCGAGACGAGCCACAGGCGAAGTCTCTGCTACTGGGGCAGCTTATTTTTTTATGCCCCGTAGCGAGACGAGCCGTAGGCGAAGTCTCTGCTACTGGGGCAGCTTATTTTTTTATGCCCCGTAGCGAGACGAGCCGTAGGCGAAGTCTCTGCTACTGGGGCAGCTTATTTTTTTATGCCCCGCGAAGCCTTGGCGGAGTGAGGCACTCTAACACAAGCATTTAAAAACAGCCCTCAAAGGCTGTTTTTTGTAGATCTTAAGGCCAGAATTGCCAACCGACCAATACTCCGATAATGGCTCCGACTATCACATCCATGGGCCAATGCACTCCACCGTATACCCTGGCTATACCCATAAGGGCGCTGATTAAAAAAAATATTTTCCCCAACAAGGGATTAAAATAATAAATTACCATGCTGAAAGCAAAGAAAGAAATAGCATGACCAGATGGAAAAGACGGAGTTGGCTTGGGCTTTAAAATTAATTTAACATCATCATTATCAACAAACGGTCTTTTGCGCGGGAAAAACCAATAAATAATTTGAGCAATTCCTCTAGCTAAGAAAGCAGCCGCAAAAGCTTTCCAAACCATTTCCCAATAACGATTAAAATCTATAAACAAGAAAGCTAAAACAATCCCCGCCATTATAAAACCCATGTAATAAGCAAAAAACAAAGCCAGCCAATCAATAATCTTGGACTTTTCAACATTGTTGTTTATTTTTTCAAATAATCTTTTATTAATGCTCATCTTGAATAATCTTTTTATTATCTTCTACATTTTTAAAAATAGTAATTCCTGGCCCTGCTATTACATTATTCCCTATCATAATCCCTGGCATTGTTTTTACTCCCACTCCAAATTTAACATTATCTCCACAATAAAATCCAGCATAAGTGCTGCCAGTGTCAATTTTTTCTTCTTTGACTAGAGCTAGAATATTTTTTCTATCTATCCTGCGATTGGCGCACAAAAGTCCTGCTCCAAATCGCCCATCTCTGCCAATAACTGAATTGCCCAAATAACCGCTATGAAAATGAGTTCCGCTTTGAATAATACTATCTTTTAATTCCATCATTGCTCCAGTGTGAACATCGTTTTCAATATTAAGCGGTCCGCGTAAAACATTACGAGCAGCAATTACAGAATTAGGACCAATATAACAAGGTCCTTTTATTACTGTTTGCTCGTCAATCTTGGCTCCCTTGGCCACAAAAATATCTCCTTGCAAAACTGCTGTTTTAGCAACTTTTGCTCCTGGCTGAATTTTCTTTTTTAAATATTTTTTGAAAATCAAATCTCTAATTTCAAAAACATTCCAAGGATATTTTAAAGTGAAACTTTCTTCTTTTTTAACATCAAAGAATCCAACATTCTTGTCTTGAGCATATTTAGCCAAGGCAATCATTAATGAATAAGGATGAGATGGTTCTTTTTGCAAATATGACAAAAACTCTTTATTCAAACAATGAATACCTAAAATCTTTAAATCTGACGGCTCTTTGCCTGGTTCTGGTTTTTCAGTAATACCAATAACCTTGTCACCAGAAACATTTAAAATTCCGTAAATGCTTGGATTTTTTGTTTTGCTGCAAGTCAAAACTGCATCCTTTTTTAAAGCTAAAATTTTTTTAGCATACAAATAAACATCAAATTGCTCGGCATTTAAAACCAAGAACTTATCTTCAAGTAAATCTTTAGCCAATAACACAGCATCACCAGTCCCAGTTTGTTTTTCTTGGATCAAAAATCTAATTTTAACTCCTTTGATGTCCTGTTTTTTTAATTCTTCCTCAATATGCTTTTCTTTGTTCTGAATTATAATAATATCTTTAACGCCTGACTGTTTTAAGCTATCAATCGTATACCAAATAATTGGTTTTCCCATAATCGCAAAAAGCGACTTGTGCCTGTTATTTAAAGGCCAAAATCGAGAACTCTCTCCTGCTGCTAGAATAATAGCTTGAATTTTCATAATAATGACAAGATAATTTTGACTAATTTATCGCTATCGTGCAATGTCGAATTTTTTGAACTAACTATATCAGCAATAATATATTTTTTATATCCTATCTGACCATTAAGTTTATTAGCCTCTGCCTGAGATAATAAAACTGGCAAACTAATTCCCTTTTTCTTAATTTTTTTATTATTAACAATAACATTATCAATTTTGCAATCTAATAATTTTTCGATTTCAGCCGTGAAATCTATAGCGCTAAAATCATTGGTTTCTCCATTTTTAGTGGCCAAATTACAAACATAAATCTTTTTGGCCTTGCTTTGGCAAATTGCTTTCGCCAACCCCTGAACTAATAATATTTGAGCAATCGAAGAGTATAAATCTCCTGGTCCTATTATTATTAAATCAGCATTTTTTACTTCTGATAAAATCGGGCGATAAACTCGAGCAACAGGTTCTAAATAAACTTTCTTAATTTTCAAATTAGAATCATGCTTGGGAACATCAATATTGTTTTCCCCCTTTATTATTTGGCCATCTTGCAAAACAGCGCATAATTGAGATTTGTCTAAAGTAACTGGCAAAACTTTGTGCCTAGGATCAATATTTAGAACCTTACTGATTTCTTTAATAGCTGTTTTATAATTTTTAGAAGATAATTCTAAAGCAGTAATAAATAAATTAGCAAAGTTATGACCTTCTAGCCCGCCAGCTTGAAAACGAAAATCAAATAAATCTCCGACTGCTGGCGATGTATTGGCCAAAGTAATAAAGGCTCTGCGAATATCTCCAGGCGAGGTAATGCCATATTCTTTGCGCAATCTTCCAGCTGATCCGCCACTGTCTAGCATTGCGCAAACAGCGCAAATACCAACTGGGTATTTTTTCATTCCAGACAAAACAGCTTTAGGCATACCATTGCCTCCACCCAAGCAAACTATTTTGCAATTTTTTAGACTTTTTTTAGCCATAATCAAACTTTAGCTTCCAAGATATCAGCAATAGTCTCTATCTCTCCGTCGCAAGCCCTAGCATTTTCTTCTTCAAAAGTTGGTGAGTCTTTTTGATAAAATTGACCAATTGAAATCTTGGCATCTTTAATATAATCCCATTCTTTAATCTTAGTTAAAGCTTTCTCTTTATCAGTTAAGTCGGCAGCTGGAATTTCATAAACTCTTTCGTTATAGAATGGAAAAGTATTTAACCAGGCAATACAAGGCTGTAAAATTTCTACAAAAGAAAATCCTTTATGCTGGATAGCTTTAACCATTAAGTCAGTTAAATGATCTAATTTAGCGCAATATCCTCTAGCTACGAATGTAGCTCCAGTATTAATCATTACTTCCATAGGATTAAATGGGTTCTCTGGACTGCCACAAGGGCTAGACTTTCCTTTGAAGTCTTTAGGTGTAGTAGCTGTAAATTGCCCTGTGGTTAAGGCAAAAACTCTATTGTCGTGCAATAAAACAGTTATATCAACATTGCGTTTGGCTGCATAAATTAAGTGAGCTATACCTTCATCGAAAGAATCTCCATCTCCTGCGCAAATAATAACTTTTAAATTAGGATTAGCTAATTTAGCGCCGATAGCGGCTGGTACTGCCCTTCCATGTAAACCATAAAAAGTATTCACTCCGACAAAATCAACAATTTTAGCATGGCATCCAATCCCTACGAATATAACAATATCTTCTCTGCGGGTTCCTTTCTCTATCAAATTACCCAAAGCTCTTTTAAGAGCTTCTAAAATTGTAAAATTCCCGCATCCTGGGCACCAAGTATTTTTAGCAGTTGTGTTTAAATTAATAGCCATATATTTTATTTGATTTTCTTTTCCACTTCTTTTTGGAGATCCTCTAAGTAAAAAGATCTTCCTGTGCAACTAAGAATTTTGTCATTCAATTTTATGCCATTCTGAGCTAATAAATCTGATAATTGCCCGGCTGCGCTAGATTCCACTAGCACTAATTTATTAACACCCTTAAGAGCTTTCTGCATAGCCTTAACAGGAAATGGCTGCATAATAACTGGCTGAATGAATTTAATATTTAAATTCTCTGCCACTTCTTTGGCCAATCCTTTATTATAGCCCCAAGCGATAATAGCTTTCTTGGAATTTTTATTACCATAAACCTTAACAGGATTTAATTTCTCAATTTCGTTTTGTATGGCCGCAAACTTTCTCTCTTTTTTCTTGTTCATCTTAATAATTAGATCCTCTTCTTCTTCAAGCGTTAGGCCATCTTCAAAATGTTCATAGCTGGTTACTCTGACCAAAGCGTCTTTTTGTCCATAAAAAGCCATTGGTGAAATTCCCGATTTAGTGTCTAAATATCTTTTATAAGTTCCCTTGCCATCCCAAAGCGATTCTTTAATAGGATTAATTTTGGAAATCATTCCGGTATCAAAAGAAAAAGTGCTTTCGCTGACATTTTTGTCAGTTAAGAACAAAACTGGAATTTGATATTTCCAAGCTAGATTCATTGCTAGGCCTGCTAAATAAAAAGATTCATCAGCGTCTCCTGGAGCTACTAAAATTTTAACAAAATCTCCATGACCAATGTTTAAAGAAAATTTCAAATCAGACTGACCCGAATAAGTTGGTAAGCCCGTGGCAGGTCCAGGTCTTTGACTATTTACTAAAACAACTGGAATCTCGCCCTGAGCGGCAAAACTGACCGCCTCGGCCATTAAAGCCATTCCCCCGCCAGAAGTTCCCACCATAGATCTTTTGCCAGCGCTAGCAGCGCCTAGGGCGCTATTAATAACTGATATTTCATTCTCAGCCTGGAATACATCAACCTTAAAATCAGTTTTGTGATCAGCTAAAAAATGCAGAATACTAGTAGCTGGAGTCATCGGATAAGCAGAATAAAACTGCAAACCTGCTTTTATTGCTCCCATAGCAGTAGTTTCGTTCCCAGTAATAAGAGGCATTGGAGTATTCTTAAGCTTTTCTATTTTGGTTAAAGTATCAGCCTGATCATAACCAAATTTGGCTACTGCTAAATTCTTATCAATTTCTTTTCTAATTTCTTTTCGAAAAACTTTTTCTACCATTTCCCATTCAATGCCAATTGTTTTGGCAAAGGCTCCAATGAAAGCTGAATTCTTCATTATGGGAATAATCTGAAATTGCTCCATTACTTGTTTTCCAGACAAACCAAAACCATATTCAAATTCAGAGTTGTCGGCATCAAAAATAGCAATTCCATCTTTATCTAAATCTTTCTTGTGCTTTTCTAAAGTTTCTTTATTGAGAGCTACTAAAAAATCAATTGATCTTTTAGGCGCAGAATTAACTTTTTTGGTTGCCCTTATTTTGGAAAAACTATGGCCTCCTTTGATAAGAGACTGATAGTCTTCATATATGGAAACTCTCCATCCATATTGATTCAAAAGTTTGGCAATCGTTAGGCCGGCCATTCTCGAACCTTCTCCAGCCGCTCCGCCAACTAAAATCGAATATTCTTCATTCATATTTTTTTACCCTGTGAAATAAAATTTATAAAATAAATTTTAATTTTTTATTGAAAATAAAAAATTATTTCACAGGGTGAATTTTCTTATTTGATTATTTATTATACTTATTAATTGATTTTACCATATCTATTTATAAAACAATGTTGATTAATTTCTTAGGAACAAAAATTATCTTCTTGGGTTTGCTCTCACCTATCCATTTTTGAATGGTCTCTCTTTTCATCACCAATTCTAAAGCTTGATCTTTAGAAATGTTGGCATCTACTTTAATAATCTCTCTGAGTTTCCCATTAATTTGAACGATTAAATCTATTTGGTCATCAACAAGTATCCTCTCATCAACCTCTGGCCAAACCTCTCGAAAAATTGAAACATATTTTCCTGATTTCTTTGTTTTTAAATCCTGAAAAATTTCTTCTGATAAATGTGGAGCAAACGGCGCTAATAATTTAATAAAAATACTAACAGTTTGCGCCGAGACCTTCTCTTGTTTTTCAGCTTCATTGGCAAAAATCATAAGGCTAGAAATAGCTGTATTAAACTTGAAATCAGTTATATCAGCGCTAACTTTGCCAATTGTTTGGTGGAGCATCTTAACAATTTCTGGGGAATCTACAAATCCTTTGTCAAAGACTGTTTTGGTTTTAATATTAATAACTTTTTCCAAAAATCTTTTAGCTCCAACTAATCCTTGGGTATTCCAAGCAATAGAATCCCCAAAGGGACCCATAAACATTTCATAAATCCTTAAAGCATCGGCTCCGTATTGTTTTACAACATCGTCAGGATCAATAACATTGCCCCAACGTTTAGACATTTTTTGGCCATCTTGGCCCAAAATTAATCCCACATGCTGGAGTCTCTTGAATGGTTCGCCATAATTAACTAGCTTATTGTCATACAAAAATTTGTGCCAAAAGCGAGCATAAAGTAAATGCCTAGTGGCATGTTCTGCTCCTCCTATATATAAATCAACTGGATCCCAATATTTTTCTTTAGCAATATCAACAAAAGCTTTCTTATTTTTAGGATCAATATATCTTAAATAATACCAGCAAGACCCTGCCCATTGAGGCATAGTATTTGTTTCTCTTATTGCTTTGCTTTTGCATTTTGGACATTTAGTATTAACAAACTTACTAATAGCGGCTAACGGAGATTGTCCGTCTCCTACTGGCTCATAGCTTTTAACATTAGGCAATTTAATGGGCAAATCTTTATCAAGCACAGCAATCCAGCCTGGATTATTTATTTCTCCCTGACTATACTCCCCTTTTTGATAATTGCCCGACTTAATAATATCAGCGCAATGTTGGCAATAAACTAAAGGAATCGGCTCGCCCCAATATCTTTGGCGGGCAAAAACCCAATCGCGCATTTTATAGTTAACAGTTTTTTGTCCAAAACTATTCTTTTCTGCAAATTCTACCATTTTTATTCTAGCCTGTTCTGACTGCAATCCAGCAAATTCTTTGGAGTTTTGTAAAACACCATCTTGAGTAAACGGCAAAATAGTTTCTCCTTTTTGATTTTTGACAACTTCTTTGATTTCTAAATTATGTTTCTTAGCGAATTCAAAATCTCTTGTATCATGAGCAGGCACTGCCATAATTGCTCCTGTGCCATAATGCCCCAATACATAATCTCCCACAAAAACAGCCACTTCCTGATTAGTAAATGGATTAACGGCTTTGATGCCTTTAATTTCTATTCCAGTTTTTTCTTTAGCTAAATCGGTTCTTTCTAAATCAGTTTTCTGTTTAGAGGCTTTGATATAATCCTGAATTTCCTGCCAATTTTTTATTTCTTCTTTTATTTCTTCTAAAATAGAATGCTCAGGCGCAACTACGCAATACGTACAACCAAATATCGTATCCAATCTAGTGGTAAATATTTTTATCTCACCTTTGGGTTTAACTTTAAAAATTATTTCAGCGCCCTCTGATTTTCCAATCCAATTTTTCTGCATTTCTAAAATACTATCTTCCCAATCAAGCTGATCCAAATCTTTAAGCAATCTATCTGCATATTTAGTTATTAAAATTTCCCATTCACGAATTGGCTTGCGCTCTACGATAGTAGAACATCTTTCACATTTTCCATCTTGAACATCCTCATTAGCTAAAACTGTTTTACAGCTGGGGCAATAATTAACTGGGTCTGTAATTGAATTAATCAATCCAGCCTCAAACATTTTCTTAAATTGCCATTGGGTCCATTTATAATAATTAGGATCGGTCGTATTTATTTCCCTACTCCAATCATAAGTAAAACCAACTAATTCTAATTGTTTTTTAAATTTAGCAATGTTGCCAGCTACTGCTTTGGCTGGATGAATTTTATTCTTAATGGCAAAATTTTCAGCTGGCAAGCCAAAAGCATCCCAACCCATTGGGTGCAAAACATTATAGCCCTGCATCATTTTCATGCGAGCAACAACATCGCTGGCAATATAGCCCTTGCAATGTCCAACATGCATAGCTGAGCCTGATGGATATGGAAACATGTCCAAAACATAAAACTTAGGCTTATCAGCCATATCCTTTGATTGATAAATCTTAGCCTTGGCCCATTTGGACTGCCATTTTTTATCTATTCCTGCCAAATTAATCGCTTTCATATAATAGGATTGTATACTAATAACACTACCAAAAAACCTGCCTTTTTCAAACAAAAGTCCCTGGCTGTGGAAAACTTTCCCTTGCCAAGCTAAAAACATGGTATAATAAATAAAAGGTCTTAATATAAAGACAAAAAATAATAAAAATGAACGCAATTTTAAAAAAGATACTCATTTTATTAATTGTCATTGGAGCCATTAACTGGGGATTAGCCATTTTTAATATAAACCTAGTTACAATGATCTTCGGAGTAGGATCAACAATGACAACCATTATTTACGCCTTAGTCGGCCTTGCTGGACTTTGGGGTATTACCCTTTTATTCTAAAATCGCAACCAAACAGGCCTGAAGAGGGCCTGTTTTTGGCGCTTGTCACACTTTAGCTTTTGATCCGTTATAATTAATAACAAGCCTAATCTATGGATATTCAAAATAATGACAAACTAATCCAAAAGATCTCAGAACTTTTAGAACAAGGGAAAACTAGCTCTGATGTTCTTAATTCCCTGCCCATCCAATCCCGAGCTCAAGCCGAGGAAGTTTTGTCGATTATTAAAGAATTTAAGCTTATTTCAGACAGAACTAACCCAGATCCCAAGATATTGCGTGAATTAATCCAAACAATCCCAGCTGACCAATTATTACAAATAACCAAAGGTCGAGAACAATTACCAAATGCAAATTCAATAAATCAACCTTTTACAAATATGCAAATAAAATGGAATTTAGTTGTGCCAGTATTGTTAATCATTGTCGCTGCTTGGTATTTTACTGCCAAACCAGATCAGATGCCTAAGCAAACTGCCCAACAAACAAATCAAGAAGAAAACCAAATTCAAACCCCGGCTCAAACAGCTGTTCAGCCTCAAACCAAATTCGTAGCTAGCGATGATCCAGACCAAATAATAAATGACATCATGGCTTACGCTGAAAGCGAATTTGCTCTTGCTCAAGAAGAAAACGGCGATGCAACTCTAGCTATCCAGGCCGAAAACCAATCAAATAATATAGATCAAATATATGTTGAAAATGAATTCTAAAAT
>Ga0265297_10006669_pt1 | contig 16571 bp, 25 predicted proteins | sample Munlanlwell13791_FD_192502 | JGI IMG/M metagenome (GOLD analysis project Ga0265297, IMG submission 192502) | Leachate microbial communities from a municipal landfill in Southern Ontario, Canada - Leachate well 137-91 | ecosystem: Engineered > Solid waste > Landfill > Unclassified | place... | reverse complement strand
CGATGGCCGGGTAGCAATTGTGCTGCCCGGCTCAGCTGTTAGGCTGAAAAATGCCTGATATTAAGGAGGTAAAATGAAGATTACTAGATTTAAATATGGGCCTGCTAACGAAAGAGGCACAAAAATAACAAAAACAACTGCATATACAATAACAGAAAATGATATATTAAATAAAGGGACTAGCATTTTCCTTTGTAGTGGCGCTACTACATTAACGTTGCCAGCAGCATCTTATGCTTTAAAAGGCGTAAGTATTTATGTTACTGGAGATAATGCTGCATCTAAAGTAGCAGTGGCTGCCGGTTTTGGTGGTGGCGGTGGAAGTTACGACACTGTTACAGTCGGTGCATATAACACAGTAGAATTTTGGTGCGACGGTACTTATTGGTATGCCTTATCTAACGCAGTCGGTGCTAGTTAAGGAGGTATATCATGCCTAAACCAACCAGATATAAATACTGTGTGGCCAGTCAAAAGGGAAACACCCTAAGTAAAACAGCTGATTATTCGCTAACTGAAGCGAATATTATAAAAGATGGTTATCTATTTATAAAAGTAGATAATGCAGCAAAAATTACACTGCCAGCGGCTTCAGATAATCTTAAAGGCGTAAGTATCTATATTTCTACAACTACTCAAGGGAATGTTTATGTTTCCGGAGGTTTTGGTGGTGGTGGCGCAAATTATGATACTGCGAATTTAGGAAAATACGAAACAGCAGAATTTTGGTGTGATGGGACTTACTGGTATGGGTTAAATATTACTATGGTTGCTGGAACATCGAGTTCTTCCAGTAGCTCTAGTTCTTCATCTAGTTTAAGTTCATCTAGTTCTAGCAGTTCAAGTAGTTCTATATCTTCAAGTAGTTCATCTAGCTCTAGTAGCTCATTAAGTTCTAGTAGTTCTAGTAGTTCTTCTAGAAGCTCTAGTAGCTCTAGTAGTTCATTATCATCGAGTAGTTCTAGTTCAAGTTCATCTAGTAGTTCAGAGTCAGTATAATGCGATTAATCCGCGGGGATAGAAATATCCTCGCGGATAAAATAGGAGATAAATATGGCAGCGCCAGGATATAAATGCCCATTTAAAGACAATGCAGGTGCAGGTATAACTTGCGAAAATATTGCCTGTGGTGCGTATAATACTAAATCCGAAGATTGTAATATCATTCTTTATTATCGTAAACGTGTAAAGATGGATGGTGTTATTGATGTTAAAGAATCTTCCGGAGATCAAACACAGCATTCGTCTAGTTCTTCTTCTAGTAGCAGTTCATCTAGTTCTAGCTCGAGTTCATCTAGTTCTAGCTCAAGTTCATCGAGTTCATCTAGATCGTCTAGTAGTTCCAGTAGTTCTTTATCTTCTAGTAGTTCATCGAGTTCTAGTTCTAGTGAGTCTGCTTAAAAGGAGTTAGAATGAGTTTGACTAGAGAAGATTATTTAGCTAGATTAGAAACTGCGCTTCAAGATACCTCCGAAAAACTGCAGCCTGACGATAAGAATCGCCTCCTATCTCAGGCTGTAGTTATTTTTTCTAAGGATCGTCCGTTAACAAAAATACATGAGATTACCGGTGATAGTTCTGCATATGATTTTGCTATGCCTACTGATTGGGTTGATGGCATTTCTTATATTGTAGGCGAAATAGAATATCCGGCAGATGATTTTCAAAATCCTAGTTACGTTGAGAAAGTTGATTGGATGTTTTTTAGAAAATTAGCCGGTACTCCTAGTGTAACCACAACTTATTTAAGATTTAAAAGTTTTGTTCCTTTAAGTGGTAAAAAAGCAAGGTTTGAGTATGCATTACCACATACTCTTAATGAAAGTACGTGTACAGTAAATGATTCAGATATAGAAGCAGTGGTTACATTAACTGCTGCTCTTTGTTTTTGGGCTCTAGCGGCTAAATTTACGCAGAGTACAGATCCTTCAATCGAGGCCGATGTGATTGATTATCAGAGAAAATCTGATATTTATTCTCAATTGGCTAAAGAGAAAATATCCATCTATAATTCATTGATGGGCCTCGGAGAAGAATCCAAAGGCAACGCCCCGGCTTCTGCCGGAGTTGCGATTAAGGATCTCGACCTTGCGTTTTCTTGGAGCGAGGATATGTTAACACATCCTATGCGCTTCAGGTAATATCCCCAAACAAAGAGAAACAATAGGAAGGCGGAGATAGAATTACACTCGCCAGTAGTCTATCCTCCCCTTAATGTAAATGTCATTAGGTATAATCCGGACTAAAATTAAAACTAAATTGGAAGCAATAACCGATATCAAAAATGTTTATGATTATAAACGTTATTGCAACGATTGGGCTACTTACCAAGATTTATTTGTTAAGGATGATAAGGTAAATACTTGGGAAATTGAAAGAACATCATTCGCAGCTACCGGCCATGGCGGTAATGGTAATGTAGAAGATAAAACCCATAATTTTATTATCCGCGGGTTTTATTCAGTTCTTGATAGTTTAGCCACAGAAAAAACATTTCAAGATATTGTCGAAGCAATTGTTTCAGATTTCATTGATGATCCTACATTAGGCGGAACTGCTAAACAAGTCCATTATCCAATTACAGGCGAATTACGAATAGGAAAATTAGGCAATGTAATGTGTCATATTGTTGAAATACATATAACTATAACTGATAGAATAATTTAAAGGAGGAAATATGTCTAGCAAGATAACAAAGATAGCACAATTAGCGGGTAAAATAGAAAGTGTCAGCGGAACTGCTGAAACATTAGCTGCTGCCGAAGCTACGATATTAGCTTATGAACCTATAATGGATGCTGATATTGGCCAGTTTAAAAGAAATCCGGTTGTAAAACACATGTCTAGATTTGCATCTGAGCCTGGCGCCAGAAGAATGAGTTTAACATTTAAGGCTGAATTAATGGGGCCTATATCCGGTAGCCGGGGGACTACACTGGCAATAACACCATTTTTAAGGATGTGTGGATTTTCTGAAACATTGGATGTAGGTAATAGTAATATTTATGCACCTCTTTCAAGCTCATTCGTTACAGGAAGTATTGCTTATTATATAGATGGTTTTAGAAAGACAATGCTAGGATGCGCCGGCAATGTAAAATTCCAGTTTAAAGTTGGTGAACCTGTAATGTGTGATTTCACTATTCAGGGAAAATATTCTGAACATAGTGATACCGCGTTATTAACACCGACATATCCCGCGCAAGTACCATTCTTATTTATGGGCGCTACCGTAACTATTGATGAAGATTCTTTAGTATTAGAGAATCTCGAAATAGATATGGGTAATGATATTGTAATTTCTCCTAAACCGCAGGACGCCAGTGGTATTGATTACGCTAAGATTACCGGCCGTAACCCAACTATGACGTTTGATCCAGAGTTTGTAGCAAAATCTGATCATGATTTTTATTCTAAATTGATGTCTAGGGATACTTTTGCTGTAGTTATTGCTATGGGTGATGCAAATGGTAATTGTATCGAATTTTCGCTTCCGGCAGTCAGATATACCGGGTTAAAAGACGGTGATAGAAGCGGATTAAAAGTAATTAATGCAACTTGTGAAATATGCAAGAATTCCGACGCTGGAAATGATGAATTAGTTATTACAATGTCGAGTTCTTCTAGTTCGAGCAGTTCATTATCTTCTAGCAGTTCTAGTAGTTCTAGATCCAGCAGTTCTAGTTCAAGTAGTTCTTCGTAATAGAGGTTTATTATGGCCAGTGATTTTGCTGTTGGTATAGAAATTGATTTACAGATACCGGATTTCATGGATGCTTCCGTTCCGTTAGGACAAATTGCCAATAAGGTGGCGGATGATTCCCGCCGTAATATTAGGCAGCAAACTAACGTTAACGGAAGCGCCATGGCCAGGCTTTCAGTAAAAACAATAAAAGATAAAAGGCGCAAAAGATCTCAATATCCAAATTTAGCATTATACCGAACCGGAATAATGTTTAATGCAATCCATGTTTACAATAAAGGAAAGAATAATTTTGAAGTAGGGATTATTCCACGCGGGAGTCCTTCCCGGGACCTGTTGGCGTTAATCCATGCTGAACAAGGAGTAAATCAACATACTAGGATTACTAGGACATTTCTTGGCATGACTTCTGCCACACTCAAATGGGCTAATGCCCGTATGGAAAGATGGTTAAACGAACGCGCTCAAAAGGCAGCGCATAAATTTATTAATTTAAAGTATTAAAAAGGAGGTAACGTGATAAACCCAATAGCTGTTGGACAGACATTAGAATACACATTAAAAAAAGATATCAATAATCCTACGATCTGGATTATCGGGCCTTTAGATTCAATTACTAAGGGTAAAATGATATCGCAGTATGGAAAAGTTGAAATCATTGATGGAAAACCAGTTTATGTCGAAAAAGATAATGATGCGGCCATGAATAATTTTAGTATCGTAAAATATGGCCTTAAAGGTTTTAAGAATTTTATTCTTAACGGTGTAGAAGTAGAATTTAAAACTGAAAAAGAAAAAGTATTTGACCATGAAATTGATGTTGTGGCCGAAGAAACATTAAAACAGATACCTCTTTTTGCCATAGCTGAGTTAGCCAATGTAATTTGGGGCGAGAATGAAGTTAATGAGGCCTTAAGAAAAAACTAGAATTGGCAGTTGAGGTATCAGCAATGGGCTTGAGCTGCCATGATTGTAATGAAGCAAAGAAAAAGTTCAGGGGATGCAATGATAAACCTATACAACCATTACTGGTAGATGGTGTTCCTTTAGAAAGATGCCCGGCTAAAATAATAATGCCGGAAGTAAAAATGTATATTAAGTATTACAATTATTATAAAAAAGGGATTGCAATATTTAATGGCGGTATTTCAATGTATCCAGCAAAGTTATTAGATGTATTCGATATTTTGGAATCGGCGGAAATAGAAATTCAAGAAAGATCATTAAATCAAGGAAAATAATATGGCCACTGGTGATCAAAATTTTAAATCATACCTATCATTCAAAGATGAAGCTAGTGGTAAATTTATTAAAGCTACCGACGATATGGTTAATTCCATGAAGAAACTTGGAATTAATGTAAAAAAAGAAGGTAGCGCTATAGCTGTTGATCTTGATAAAATGGCTAATGCACACGATAATTTAGGCCGTAAAACTCGTACAAGCGATCAAACAGTAACAGGATTCATAAGATCAATGGGTTCTTTACGTAATATGCTTCTTGTTTACTTTTTTGCGTTAAGGCCAGTAATAAATTTAATTAAAGAATCATCTGAAGCATACCAAGAACAAGAAGATGCTATAAAAAGAATTAATTTTGCTATGGGTTTACAAGGAACTTATAGTAAAACTATGAGCGATAATTTAATTAAATTATCGCAAAGTTTTCAATCTGTTACTAAGTATGGAGATGAAGCAGTATTAAAAGTAATGGAAAAACTTATTACTGTTGGACGAATCATGCCTAGTCAAATTGAACGCGCTACTCAAGCAACTTTAGATTTCGCTGCCGCTACTGGGAAAGATTTAGGAACTGCTTCTGATATTATGGCTAAAGCTGCTTCCGGATATACTGCACAGTTATCAAGGTATGGAATAATTATTGATAAAAATATACCAGCTACTCAAAAATTTTCTGAGGTACTTAAATTCGTAGAAACACGTATGGGTGGCCGCTCTCAAGCAGATATAAAAAGTTTTTCCGGTGCATTAGCGCAAGCATCGAATAATATGAATGATCTGAAAGAATCAATTGGGTTTCTTATAAATAGGGGGCTAAATTTACCTGTTGTTGTCGGATATTGGAGTCAAGCATTTAAAAATTTGAATGATTCTATTTCCGGTGTAAATGTTACAAATATAGATATATTACAAAAACGACTTGAAGAAGTTCGTAAAAAAATTTCTGCTTCAGGGGCGACGGAAATAGCAAAACAAAAACCAACAGCATTCCATTTGATAATGGGGGGATATTCGGAATCAGAAATAAAAAGAGCTCAAAATTTATTACTCGAACAGGAAAATTTAGTTCAGTCAATAAAAATGGAATATCGGCAGCGGGCTAACATAAAGATTACAGAGGATGAAAAAGCAAATGAAGTAAAAATATCTCAAGAAAAACTTGCCATTCGAGAACAATGGGAAGAAACATATTCATCATTCCAAAGAACTAAGGCTAAATTTCGCTTACAAGAGTTAAATAAAGAAGTTGCCACTTATAGATCCGCTTTTAAAGATAGTGCCGAAGAATTACTGGAAATAGACACATGGTATAATACTCAAAAAGCAATACTGACTAAACAAGCATTCGAAGAAGGTAAAAAAGATGTTATTGGTAATGCTAAATTATGGGTAGATGTAACAAGAGCTACCGCCAACGCAATGAAGGATGCTTTAGCAGATGGATTTTTTAAAATAGTCCGCGGGGAGTTTGACGGCTTAATGGATGTAGTAAATAATTTCGGTAATGTAGTATTACAAGCATTAATGCAAGCATTAGCAGTAAAAGCAATGATAGGCATTGGATTGGGAGGATTCTTAGGATTAGCCCATAGCGGCGGTTATATGTTAGGCGCAGGAAGTTTTGGTAATGTAAGGAAATTTAAGACTGGTGGGATCGCTGGTGATGAAATTCCAGCTATATTGCATCGGAATGAAGGTGTAATTAATGAAAGAGGTATGGGATCATTAGGAGTTGATAATTTAAATCGATTAAATCGCGGCGAAAGTATGGGTGGAGGAGATATTACAAATAATTATTTTATACAGGCAATCGATGTTAAATCATTCCGGGATCGCCTAGAACAACATGGAGATATTTATAGTAATGCTTCTGCCGCAAATGTGCGTAATAATGGAACATTAAGGAAGACTAATCAGAAATATATTATTTAAAGGAGTGTTAAATGAGTTATCAACATATTCTTACACTTACGCCTGAATTCGGATTAGAAGAAAGTATTTCTTTTAGGACTGATATTACCGAATCAGAAAGCGGTAAAGAATATAGGGATGCATTATGGGATTATGGAATCCGGGAATATAAACTTACGTGCCGTTTTTTAACCAAAGCAGCAATGGATATTATTTGGAATTTTTATGTTGCTAGAAAAGGCATGTACGATTATTTTTTAGTTAAAGTTCTTACTGAATACGAAGTAGAAAATGAATCAGTAGGAACTGCTGATAATAATACTACTCGTTTTACTTTACATAATTTTCCAGTAGATACAGCAGCCAATCATTCCTGTACGGTTAACGGAGTTTCCAATACTGATTATGTTTTAACCAATGATTTTATTAATGAAGTATCGTATATAGATTTCAATACCGCGCCAGTTAGTGGAGCAATATTAGTTAATTATGAATTTTATATGAGAATGCGTTTTGCCGAAGATAAATTAAGCCGGCAGTTAGCGTCTTATCAGTTACTGCATACTGGAATGACGTTAAAAGAGGATCGATGGTCTATATATTCAGGTACAGATTATAATTCAAGTTCTAGTTCTTCTAGCTCAAGTAGTAGTTCTAGAAGTTCTAGCAGTTCTTCTTTATCAAGTTCTAGTTCTAGTAGTTCATCTAGCAGTTCTTCTAGTAGAAGTAGTTCTAGTTCGTCAAGTAGTTCGTCATTATCCAGTAGTTCATCTAGTAGTTCATCTAGTAGTTCTTCTTCGAGCTCTAGTTCATTTAGCAGTTCTAGTTCTTCTAGTTCTAGTAGTAGTTCTATAAGCTCTAGTTCTAGTTCTTCTAGTTCTAGCAGTAGTTCTATAAGTAGTTCATCTAGCAGTTCTTCTTTATCTAGTAGTTCTAGTAGTTCCAGTAGTTCCAGCAGTTCCAGCAGTTCAACTAGTGCATAAGAATGTATAGTCTATCAGATACTCTAATATCGATAAAAAATCAGATACAACATAAACCAGTCGAGATCTATGATATTTATTTAGGATCACAAGACGAAGAAGATTCTGATACATTACATTACGCAAATTTTTATCGTCCGATAAATTTCTTTTCTTATTTTGGACATACCGCAGCGACATATATACCCCTCGGAGTAAAAAGAACCCCAATAAAAAGAACATCTAGCGGTGAAATAGAACAGGTATCATTTCAGATCTGCAATGTTAATAAGGCAATGGGCGCTTATGCAGCAGCTCAAAATTTTAGAAATAAGCGCGTTGTGGCCAGATTAATATTCAGGGATTATTTATCTTCCTACCTAGACGCAAAAATAATATTCGATGGATTTATAAGCAATATAAGTTTTCCTCAAAAAACTATGGATGCTGTAGCTACACCAAAGATAGGATCCTTAAGTTTTGAAACTGGATGGCCGTATCAAATAGCGTGCAATGCTAGGTTCGGAGACAATTATTGCAGGGTAAATAAAGAACTAAATTCTAATAAGTTAATTGGAACAGCTACCGGTGGAACTGTGTCTACATTAATTGATGCCGTTAACTTAAATCAGGCCGATGATTATTGGAATTGGGGGTATGTTATATTTTCTTCTGGTTTAAATAACGGGGATAAGAGGAAAATCATAGATTTTGATAATGCTACCAAGACAGCTACTTTTGATTTCCCTTTGGATAATGCTGTTGAGTCCGGGGATATGTTCACTATATATCGCGGTTGCGATAAAACATTAAATATGTGCGATACAGTTTATAGTAATACTGATAATTATCATGGTTTTCATACCATACCCTTGACAAAATGACGACAGAAGAACTGCAAAAATTAAATAAACTTATTGGGATTCCATTCAAATTAAACCGTAAAGATTTTGAAGGATGTGATTGTAGGGGTATATGTTGGCTTTATTATAAATATATAAAAGATAAAGAATATCCATTTACAGATAACGGCCATATATTTTTTAGGAATAAAAAAGATGATTTAAAACGCATGATAAAAGTAATATCAGAATTTTCAACAGCAGTTGAATTTGGTGTATTAAAAGAAGGCGATTTAATACTATTAAAAACATTAAACGGCATAGGCGCCTTAGCGGTCTGTATAAATGATAAACAGGCATTACACATGGATATTGTCGTTGGGTCATGTTTAACAAAACTAAAATATTTAAAGGATTTATTTTTAGCCGGGTATAGGCCAAATGTTTAAGAGAATATTACTTATATTATTATTTATACTAGGTTTTTATAAAGCTGCTTATGCAGATCCTATTACAATAGGTATAGCTGTTTCTACTTTTATAACAGGAACTAATGTTTTAGGAGGATGGTTTATTGCAACTGTAATAGTAGTTAAATTAGCCATAGTTGCCACAGTAGGTTTTGCTATATTTTCTTCAGTAAGAGCAGCAATGCAGGCAGATAAATTAAGAGCTCAAAGTTCTAAATATTCTTCTCCAATTATAGATAATACATTTTCCAATGAGGGAGTTGTGCCACTAATCTATGGCGGGCCTATTATTATGGGCGGTAATTTATTATGGCAATCAGATCCAGGCACAACAGTAAGTAGGTTTTTAGGTATTTGTATTGGTGAAATTAGTGCCATTACTAATGTATGTATAGACGATCAACCTATCGAAGAACTCCCGGGATGCAACTATACTGCTTATTTAGGAACAAATAGTCAGTTAGTTGATTCTCGAAGTTCCGATATTGTTAAAGGATTGCGTGATATTGCATATATCGCCGCAACTATAACCGCCGGAGAAAAAGTCAGCAGTAACCCTGTGATAAGTGCAAGAATTACAGGACGAAAAATACAGACCTGGAATGTAGGATCCGGTAATTGGACTACCAATGCATTGTCCTCATCTAAAAATCCAGCTGCAATAATTAGGGATTATATGTTACTAAGCCGGGTTGTCGGTGGTTGCGGGATTCCTGAATCTTTTGTTGATCCTATAACCTTCGGTGAATTTTATGTTCAGTGTGCTGAGTTAATTGATAACGGTAATGGTGGAACAGAAGCAAGATATGAGTTAGATATTGCTATTGATACTCGCCATTCTGCTTTAGATAATTTAGACAAGATGTTAATTACATGTAATGCTAAGATTATTAGAAGCGGAGCTCTTTATAAAATAGCATTTGAAAAATCTGGCGAAACCGCAGTCATGGCATTTACCGAAGATAATATTACTAAAGGTACTTTTGTTTATGGTTATGGTAAATCAGATTCCATGCCTAATAAAGTAGGAGTGGAATGGATTTCTCCGCTAGAATCTAAAAATCCAAAACGCGTTGCTTGGGCTGAAGATGAATTAGATCAAGATATTAGAGGAATGATAGATGATAAAATAGAATGTTATGGAATCATCAGACAATCTCAGGCATCTAGGTTAGCGAATAAATTACTATATGAAGGTAAACTAGCGGATATTTGGTGCGAATTTGAAGCTAATATGTCGGCAATGCACTGTGAGCCTTTTGATGTTGTTTCTGTAACTCATTCAAGGCCGAATTGGACTGCTGCGCCATTTAGGATTATTGATGTTACAGAAACAGATTTTGGCCGGGCGAAATATACATTAGTATCATATAATTCATCTATCGTTAATGATAAGCACGGATCTACGTTTGATGATTGGGATTATGGATCTCCCCCTAACCCATTTGAAGCAGTAACAGATGTTACTAACATAGTATTGGCCGAGGTAGGCTGGCAAAATGCTGATGGCGCATGGGTAGCACATATCGATGTTTCTTGGACTGCTCCGGCAACCAAAAAAGAGTTACTTGATTCTTATATTATAGAATTAAAAAAAGATACTGGAAATTATATTACGGTTGGATCCGCCCCGGCAACAGCGACAAATTACCGGATTAATATAAATTTAGAAACTGATAAAACTTATTATGTAAAAATAAAAACAAAATCGATTAATAATATCATTTCTAGTGGATCTACTTCTGCGGCATTGACATTGCTTGGCAAAGAATCTCCTCCGGATAATGTTGCTAATTTTAGTTATACATTTGCTAAAGAACTTGTTTTCAAATGGAATAAAAACGACGATTTAGATTTATTGGGTTATGAAATCAGAACGGAAGATGCTAATTGGGGAGTTCAAAGTGCCGCGCTTATATATAGAGGATTGACTAATACATTCACTATAACAACTCCGGCAAGCAGAAATCCCGGAGTTTATTACATTAAAGCATATGATAGGTCCGGAAATTATTCTTTTGACGCACAACCTATTTCGCCCACTAATGTCGCGCCTGCAGCACCGATACTTACAATGACGCAATGGTTTGGCTTTGCAAAAATACAATGGACGGACGTAGCTGATGTGGATCTATTAAATTATCAAGTATATAAATCAAATACTAATGCTTGGGCCGGAGAAGAATCATTATATGCCACAGTCCCGGGAACACAAGTTACCGTTCAGGGCAATGCGCCGGTAGACACTATTGCAGACGCTGTTGATGCCAATAGTATTACTGACGCTGATTTAATTGCTAAAGGCACTAATTATTTTGTAGGGGATATAATTAAACAAACATCCGGTACTTATTCCGGCCAAGAAACTATTGTTACCGCATTTAATACTGCTACCGGTCAAGTTTCTGTTGCATCTTGGCCATTAGGCACGCCTTCAGTTGGTGATAAATTTGTATTAAAAGATCGGGCGTATTTTAAAGTAAGGGGAGTAGACACTTATGGCGCCGGTGTTTTTTCAGCTGCGGTAACAATTGATTTTACACCATTAGCGGAATCAGAAATCGGTGATGCAATAATATCAGCCAGGAAATTAATCGCCGGAGAAATAATAACATTATCGGCGCAAATTAAAGATGCAATAATCCAAAACGCACATATCATAAGTTTAAGCGGAGATAAAATAACAGCACAGTCAATAACATTAACTAAATTAGCGCCGGAAGCAATCCCTCCTAAAACATATTATCAAAATGATGCGCCTACAAGCGGCATGAATGAGGGTGATTATTGGATCGATACCGATGATTCAAATAAATTATATATTTATCAAAGTTCAACCTGGACAGTAATCAGCGCTAGTGGAAGCGGTGGTGTTACCACGTTTAGGCAAGCAACTGTTCCTACCGCAACTTCTGCCGGGGATTTATGGATCGATAGCGATGATTCTAAATTATACAGGGCAACTAATGCCGGCGATGATCAAGTAACGGCCGGAGAATGGGTGTTAGTAGATGCAGCTGTCGCTACCGGTTGGGCTCATACATCCGACACTACTAAAATTGACGGCGGAGATATTTACACAGGATCAATTACTGCTGATAAAATAACTGTATCCCAATTAGACGCATTGGTAGCCAATACTGGAACATTAAGTGTTGATGAACATATCGATGTTGGCGATTATGTTGTTATAGACGGAGTAAATAGCTGCATTAATGTTTACGACGATGCCGGAACTCCTGTATTAAGAGTAAAAATGGGAAAACTTTCATAAATGTCAACCTACGGATTAAAAACTTTTGACGCGTCCGGCGCAGTTATTGTAGATATCACTGATAGGCTAAATAGGCATAGATATAATAACGAAGTAGCAGCGGATGCAAGTAGTAATGTAACATTATCAGATATTGATGGAACAACTACGGCATTGATGTCAATTATGATTAATCCTCCGACTGAAAATACAGCTTTAAGTTCTCGTTGGTGTCCACATCAGATCACCAGAAGTGGGACTACAATAACTTGGACTGCATCGACTGGATTATATCATGTATCCAATGCTAGTTTATTATCAGTATTTTTTTACGTGTAGGAGATAGAAATGCCTTACGGTTTGCAGATAAAAAATTCATCTGGAAATATAATTATAGACGGCCAGTATAAAAATTATGCTTTATGGGACTCTGATACAGCTACATTGGATGCTGGTGTAACTACTATTGCATTTACCGCTACAACTCAGATGCCATTAATTGCATTAAGGCCAGGTACTGGCAAAACAGTAATATTATGGGGTTTAAGAAAAACTGGGAGTAATTATGATGGTTTTTATGTTGTAGGTGGAAATGGAGATAGTTTAGATTGGAGAGTCTATACTGCTCACCCCGCGGCTTCGGCGCAAAATTACGGATTAAGGATATATGATGGCAGCAGCAATTTATTATTCGATTCAGGTTATCAATATTTTAATATTTACCAATTAGATACCGGTATATCATTATCAACGCCTTTATTAACAGAAGAAGCGGCCGGAACTTATTCAGATATAACGCATGCCGGTATTTCTGATCCTTTTTATTTTTTATCGCCACTAGGTTTTTGGTGCTACGGTATAAGTTCAGGAAGCCAACTTAGGGCGGTTTGGAGATCTGCGATTAAAAAAATAGATGCCACATCGGTAAGGGTTAAATGGGCGAAAAAATTCCAAGGTCCTTCTGGCGGTGCTGATTTTGATGAAGGTTGGAATCCAAATTTAACTTTAATGACATTGAAATAATATTTCAACAAGGAGGATTTAACATGAATGTAGTATTAGACACCTCGATCATCAGCGTATCAGCAACATTAATTGTAGGCGCATTTGGATTCATGTATAAATTTCTCCGCGATACAGTAAAAGATTTGGCTGTGTTAAAATCAAGTTTAGAAAAACAGATCAAAGATGGTGATGATAAAAGTAATAATGAAATATCGGAAGTTTATAAAACATTCAATGAATACAGAAAATCCATAGCAATTGAGTTTGTCAGTAAAGCAGTCTGCGATGTTTTGCATTCTACTCAAACTGATAATTTAAATGGTATTGAAGCCAGGCTTACGGCTAATTTTAATAAATTAGAATTGAAAGTAGAAAATAATTTTAATACATTTTTACAACAAATAACCACTATGTTTCAAAATGGTAATCAATTGCCAAATAAGGGTTAAAACATATGATTAAAAATATAATTAAAGTATCTCCTAAATTACAATTAGAAATATTTGAAACTGTATTAAATTATTTAATTGAATTTCCATCAATGCGCTGGAAACTTAAAGCAATGATAGATTCCCGGGACAAAGTGGATCAAGCAGAACTCGATCTTAAGTTAAGAATGCTTGAGCTCGAGATCATAAAAAAGGAGGATACATGATAGCAAAGATTGTGAATTTTATTAAAACAAGGATATTGGTTTTTATACCTACCTTGTTAGGTATCGCGGAAGCAGCAATAAAATTTTTAAAAGAAGTAATAACATTGGTCGTGGATATTCTATATCCAATCATACCCAATGCAGCATTCAAGGTTATTGTAACAAAAATAAGAAGCGTTGTTGAATCAATCTATACGTGGATCAGTGAAAATAAAGAAAAGTTATTAGCTTATTTAAAACTAATATGAGTGATGAAAAAGTAGATATAAAGAAATTCGCCCAAGGGTTTATTCAGCCGGTGGAATGGTGGAAGGCTGCTTCCATAGGAATTAAAATCGCTGTGGTTCTTCTGGCCGCGTTTATTATCTGGAAAGTATTCTTTCAAAAGAATACTACCGTAAATGTGGGTAAAGGAGGAACTGCGATCATTAATCAAACACCTAAACGATTCCTGATTCCCTTCGTTGAAGTTTATACTGAACACAGAAGCGGATATGATGATCTAGGATATGGAATCAGGGGTGGGTTAAGATTCGAATTCTAAGTAGCACCGGGGATTACTGAAATGCCCTAAATTGCTTGAAATAGGCAGTCTAGGGCATTTTGACGTATAATGTGCTTAATTTAGGGTAGATCGTTAATCCTGGTTGACCTGGTGCGTAAATCCAAGGCAAAAATAAGGCTATGTTAGCCGTTTTTTAGGTTTTTCTTCCTGTAACCTATAAATTACTTCTTTTAAGCTCCATATTCGCATTGCCGCTAATTCATATAATTTTGTCATTTCTTTATCATTTAACTTTCGTGCTTTTGGATTTGCAATAGGCGACCTTACACATCTAACGTAATACTGCCCTTTTTGATTGTAGTAAGGATCATTTCTTTTATAGTTTTTGTAAATATCAACAATAAAAAGTCCTGCACGTTCAGGTATTAATAGCAATGCTTGTTTTTCTAATTTAGCCGGAACAGCGAAATACAAATATTTAATGTAATCACAATTATGGCCATGACTTTTTTTCAAATCATTTTTTAAATCGGAAAGAGAAATCTTAATTTCAATTTCCCATGCTAATCTGCTTGGCCTGACCACAACCAAATCTTTTTCATAATAACCTAAACCCCAAGAAACATTAGGCACAATTAAATTCTGCCTATAATTTAGGTATCGTGCTAGATGAACTTCCATTTCGCCGGCATGCATGTGTTCTCCTTAAAATTGCGGGCAATGAATTTCGGTGCATTCATCACCTTCAACTTTTTTATACATTTCCCTGATATGCTCAGGCAGAATCCGATAATCATTTTCTGCGATCCGTAACCGCTGCCTATAAAAAGTTTCGGCATCAGAAAATCCCGGATATTTATTTCTTTGATAATAATAATTTAACTGGTTTTCATTTAGTTCTGTTTGTGGCCAAGAAGCACATCCGCATAATAATAATGCCAAAACAATAAACATTCTTTTCATTTATTTCTCCTTTCATATTTTCGGTATAAATTTCATATCTGTGTCAACGCCATTAGTTCTTGGTATGTAATCAGGTTTAAATATTGCCGCGGCTTTAGCGCAATCGGTGAAATGATGTGATACCCATTCTCCGTTTTCGTTTTGAGTAATTGGTAGTTTCTTTCCATTTATTGTTGATCCCCAATAAATAATTTTTCTACATCCTTTACATCTCCCTTTATCGAGGGTAAAATCAACCCAAATCTTAATACCTGATTTCAGCGTTAGCGTTGTCATTTAAGTTCCTTATCATAAAATTTTGTTAATCTTTTTAAACAACCTTTTTTACCAATATTAGGATATTGCGGCCATGCCTGTATTTCGGATTTAATTTCATTCATAATCTTTAATATTTCTTTTTCAATCCTGTCCTTTTTTACATATCCTAATTTTAATAATAACTTACGCAACATTTTTTTCTACCCCCGTTATTTTAGCGTCAAATGTTTCAATAACCTTCTTGACTTGGTTGTCCTCAGCTGCTTTGCGGAATAGGTATAATGGCGCCAATGATTTCTGCTGATCCGGAGTAAGCGCGGCCCAAGCTAAATCTAGTGTAGATTCGAACTTGGTATAGAAGTTCTTGGACACCTTCTCCCATTTTCCCGGGATCGCCCGGAGTTGGGTTTCGTTCTTGGTGATGTATGCCAATGCTTCTGCAAACCGTTTATGTGCTTCTTTGAAATCCTCTACTTGCGACATCTAAAATCCTTTCTCTTATTATATATATAGTAAATAATATAAGAAACTGTTATACCGTTTTTTTTGGCCATAACGGTTTGGACTATGAGCAATTGCAATAAGTTACATCAAAAAAAGGCAACCGTTATACCGTTTTGCTACAAGCACGCTGGGTTCATTTTTTTATAAAAGGGAATGATATTAAAAAATGATATTAGCATACTTTTGTCGTTGCGGTATAACGGTTGTGAATTTCCTGTGGATAACCTACTTAACATGTTGCAATTCCTCAATGCTTATACCGTTACGGGCAAAAATAACGGTTTGTATCGGTATCATT
>Ga0265297_10006668_pt1 | contig 16571 bp, 17 predicted proteins | sample Munlanlwell13791_FD_192502 | JGI IMG/M metagenome (GOLD analysis project Ga0265297, IMG submission 192502) | Leachate microbial communities from a municipal landfill in Southern Ontario, Canada - Leachate well 137-91 | ecosystem: Engineered > Solid waste > Landfill > Unclassified | place... | reverse complement strand
GGATTCTCTTCTTTTATCCAGATTGCCCGTTGCGTAATCAACGACAAAACGGGTCCAAATGCCGCATCGGGAATCCTCCCTGGTTTCCTTCTCTGCCTTGTCTTTGAAATAGTCTGTAATCTTAACTTTAACCATATTATGCGCACGGTGCAGCCTTGTTTTAAAAGAATTGGCCTTGAGGCCTAAAACCCTGGAACCATCTCTTATCGATAATCTTTCAACATTATGCAATACCAGCGGCAGGCGGTATTTTATCGGCATCTCCCTTATGGTATTATCCAATCTCTGCTTAAATTCAGCATCTAATAATTGCTCATCGGGTAATTTAGACCAATTTATAAACAGGCCGGAATTCGTATTTTCTCTGGAATACCTAAGAGAGCTAAGAGGAACAATGCGCATTCTTTTTTTTCTCAAATACATCAATGTCTCATTATAGGCAATCTTATAAATCCAGGTTGAGAGGCTGGATTCTCCCCTAAAGCCTTTTATATTCTTGATTATCTTAAAAAAGGTATTCTGCAATATATCTTCGGCATCATTCTCATTGTGGGTTATGCTTAAGGCAAGGCCGTAAATCTTATTTTTATATTTCTTGAAAATATCTTCCAGCTCATAAGCTACTAAATCAGGCATATGCCACCTATGTTTTATCGGTTCTATTCTTCAAGAACCCGATTATCTCTCTAGAGAACGCCGGCAGGTCAAGCGGGGAGCGGGAAGTAATCAAATTGCCGTCCACCACTACCTCGTGGTCAAAGTATTCGGCTCCGGCATTGACAACATCGTCCTTTATGGCAGAGAAACACGTAGCCTTTCTATTCTTTAAAACGCCAGCTGAAATTAAGACCCACCCGCCGTGGCAAATAGCTGCAACCAGTTTTTTTTCTTTAAACAGCCCTGCCACAAAATTATTTATCCGGCTATACTGCCTTAATATATCAGGTGCATACCCGCCGGGAATGACCACGCCGGAGAAATCATTCACTTTGGCATCCTCTATAGACAGCTCTTCCTCTGCAGGATAACCTTCTTTGCTCTTGTATTGCTTCTTGCCCGTACCCACCAATACAGTTTCGATTCCTTCTTCGCGCAGCCTTAAATAGGGGTACCACACCTCTAAGACCTGGTATTGGTCTTCAACCAAAACGGCTATTTTTTTCATTATCAACCTCCTATTTCATCAATAATCCTTGCCATAATAAAATCGTTTTCAGTCAGACCGCCGGCTGCATGAGTAGTAAGCGTAATCTTTAATTTATTATATATTAAAGTCAAATTCGGATGATGCCCTTGCTCTTCGGCTATATTTGATACAAGGTCAAGAAAATATTTTGCTTCAATAAAGTCCTTAAACTTAAACTCTTTTACCAGTCTTCTGTCCTCTATCAATTCCCATCCCCGGTACTTTGCCAATAATTTTTCTATTTTGTCTTTTGATAACGGGGGCGTGCCTTCTTCGCAGGGCTTGCATTGAGAGGGCAGCTCTTCTTTTCCGCTTATTAAATCCGGTTTTCTTACAACTGTTTCTAATTGAGAGAAAGCTTCCCGATAATCAGGAGGCGAGGTTAATTCTTCAACTATCTGAATATATCTAATAATATCATGTTTGTCCAATATGATTACCGCCCTGGCTAAGAGGTTTAATTCCTTTATCAGCAACCCGTAGTTAATCCCGAAAGAAGAGGTTTTATAATCGGATAAAATTAGCGTATTATTAATATCAAAGTCTTGGCAAAATCTTTTTTGCGCAAAAGGTAAATCTTTACTGATGCCTATAATTGCTATTTCTTTAGAAACCTGGGTTGCTCTTTGATTAAATTCTTTGACTTGGGCTTCGCAAACCGGCGTATCAAGCGAAGGAAACGAATTGATTACCTTGATTTTACCCTGGAAATCAGAAAGCCTGACTTCTTTTAAATTTCCGTCAGTAACTTTGAATTCGAAAGCTTGCGCCCCAATTTTTAAAACCCTGCCTACAAGGGTTAAGGGCTTGCCTTTAAAATTTATTATCCTGGGCATATTATCTCCTCCTTGACTTCTAATGGAAATAACCTGCTGCTATCCTGCCTAAAAAGAAACCAGCACCACACGATACGGCTCCGATTAATAAAGTCTCTACCCCGCTTAAGAACCAACTCATCTTTGTAATCTTGGATTTAACTACTCCTAAAATAAAAAGAAATGCCAAGACCGATATTGCTGATATGATGAACGCCCTACCTACATTCTGGAAAATAAAGAAGGGTAGGATTGCCGGAAAAGCACCCATAAGAAAAGAGGCGCTCGAAACTATTCCTATCTCAAAAGGATTATCAATTAATCCAGGGCTGATGCCGATTTCTTCTTGCACCATAAACTTAAGCCAAGTTTCTTTATTGGCACTGATGCGTTTTACTGCTAATTCTTGTTCTTCTTCATTAAACCCCATCTCTTGAAAAATCTCTCTTATCTCCTGGGTTTCTTTTTGGGGATCTTCCTCTATTTCTCTTTTTTCGCGTTCAATCTGATTTTCAAAAAAATGCTTCTGGGCTTTAGTAGAAATGTAAGAACCGAAAAAGATAGCAAGTGTTCCAGCTACCACCTGAATTAATCCAGCAAGAATTACTTTATTTCTCGTTATTAAGGAAATTGATACACCGGCAAGAAAAGAAACCGTGGTAACCAATCCTGTATCAATGGCATAAACAACGTCTCTTATGATTCTGCCTTTGGTGGTATGCCAGTCTTCTCCATGCCAATTTTTTAGTCTCTCCTCTAAAGGACTCCTGATTAGATTACTCATCTCTACTGTTTCCAAAGCTGTGAGACAATCTCCGGGATGCAATATGAATCCATAAAACTCAGTTTGTCTCCAGGCTTAGAGCAGAATTTTTTCTCATTTATCAAAAATGCCCTCTGGCCGTTTTTTCTTTCCAATATTACCTTAAATTTCCCCCTGTCATCTTTATTATCCGCCGATTTTACTAAATCCTTATACAATTTTATCTGCGCATTTATCACTTCCAGGCTTAAGTTAATTGCGCCCAAGAGGGAAAAACTCTCTGCCTTTACTTCGCAGAACCTGCATTTATCCAGCGGCAGAGAATCTTTTATGCCGAAGTCCTTTAGTTTCTCTATTAAAAAATCCTTATTCTCTTTGGCGTCACTGGAGAAAGAAGAGAATTCTTTTCTCACCCTGCCGTTGTTTATTAAAGAGGCGATATGGCTACAGCAAAAATGCAGCATATTTTCCGCATCTACTGTATGCTGAAGAGTTTCAATCAGGCTGTTTTGTGTCATTTTAACCCTCCGATCTCTCCCCCAAGTTCTTTCCGACAGAGATAAAATTAATATCCGATAAAACGCTCTGTCTTGATATTTTGCTTTTTACAATCCAATTCCAAAGATAGATTGCACATTGCATCCACCATCTTTGGGGGCCCGAAAATAAACAATATCCTCTCTGCCAGGTCGCATGCATTCTCTGTTAATAATCCCTTGTCGATAAAGCCAAAGGTGCAGGTTTTGTCTTTTGGCTGACAATCCGTAACTGTATAGAATACCTTTATATTTTTATTTATGCCTTGCCAATGGTCTAATTCTTTTTTAAAAGCGATATCCTCATCAGTACGATTTGAATAAAAAAGGTATGCATCCGTATCTATTTTCTTTTCGACTATATATTCAATGATGGAAATCACCGGTGTAATGCCTATGCCTCCGATCAAAAACCCGATCTTTTTGTATTCGTCACTAAATACGCAGTTGCCCATGGGAATTTCAACCGGTATTTCTTCATCGGGCTTTAAATCCAGTAGCGCCTTAGAAAATTCAGAGCCGCTTATTCTCTTTGTTACTTCTATGTAATCCTTGTCCGGAGAAGAGGACATCGATAAATACTTATTCATCAGTTTATTTTCCCTGTTATCCTCATCAAGAATAACCCTTAAAAATTGACCGGGTAAAAAGAGAGCCTTTTGCTCTAAAATAAACCTGAAACTCTCAACTGTATCAGTCCTTTTTATCCTTTCAATTAATCTCGCCTTTATTTCTTTCATAATCTCCAACCCTGCCCCGATAATCGCTATTTTGGGCTTTGTATATCAGTTTTTTATTATGTCATGAATATAAGAAATAATCAACTATCTGATTCCCCTTTTTTCTGACTTTCTTGCGCTATGGGCCTTTGGCGCCGCCGCCTTTTAGTTGTTTCCATTTTTCTTCTCCGATACACTCTTTTGCAAATTTGCACCAATCAATACATGATGGCAGCCTCTCCCTGCATACTAAGCTTTTGCATTTCGGGCATTTTACTTTTATCTCGTCTGAAAAAATTTCTACTCTGTATCCGCAATCAGGGCATTCAATTATCTCGGCCTTAATGTTTCTATCGTCCTGGCCGGGGCATTTATCAATCATTTTAATTTTTCTCCTTTAATGCTGATAATTACTTCGTTAAAAGGCACATTTTTCCCTGACGCGTCAATCGCAGATTTGATAATGTTTACCAGCTCAAAACAGCATGGTACTTCCATATGAGCATAGGTTATGGATTTGATATTGTTGTTCTCTAAAATCTGGCTAAATTTCTCCTGATAAATTTCCGTATCATCCAGTTTGGGACATCCGACAAGCAGGGTTTTTCCTCTAAGCAAATCTTCATGGAAATCCGCATAGGCAAAAGGAACACAATCAGCAGCAATCAAAAGATCGGTATTATTTAAGTATGGCGCAACCACTGGAACAAGCATGATTTGCACCGGCCATTGCCTAAGGCGCGACTGGTTGTGCGCAACAGTTTTCTCTTTGCCAATGACTTCTTCCTTATTCCTAAAATCCATTATCTTGGAACCCGGGCAACCGGAAAATTCATGGGCATGCATATTATTCTCCTCCTCAAGATGGACCTTAATTTTCTTCTCATTTAAAAAATCCATTGCTGCCTTAAGATATTCCTGCTGATTATGTTCTTTAAGGTGCTTAAGGTGTGCCTTGATTACATTTTTACCCTGCTTTACGATATTTTCCATAACTTTTCTTTCATCGTATTCTTGCGCCTGGCGCTCTTCTACGGTAATTGCTCCCTGCGGACAATAACCAATGCAGGCGCCCAACCCATCGCAAAATAAATCGCTTATGAGCCTTGCCTTGCCGTCAATTATCTGTATCGCTCCTTCCGGACAATTAGGTATACACAAACCGCAGCCATTGCACTTTTCACTGTCAATCTTAATGATTTTTCTCTTCATCTATTTGCTCCTTTTAAATCTGTTTTTAACAAACCTCGCCCTTTATAACAAGGCCTCTAAGGTAATGGACCTTAACTGTTTAATTACATAATCCTCAATGGCATCAATCTTCATCTTGAGTATGCACAGATTCCTCCCCGGGCAAATCCTCTTTTTGAAAATGCATTCATTTATCTTAAGTGGCCCCTGGAATATCTCCATTAAGTCGGCTATAAATATTTTATCCGGCGCAAGAGCAAGATTAAATCCTCCGCCCTGCCCTTTTAGCGACTTCAGTATTCTTTTTTTATTCAGAATCTGCAATATTTTTCTTAAAAAAGGCCGCGGTATCCTCAATACCTCTACAAGCTCGCTTACCGATATTGTTTTATCCTTATGGTTTGCGATATAAGTAAGTGCCCTAACCGCATAATCTGTATCCCTTGTAATTAATTTCATCTTCTCTTTGTCTCCTTTTTTATTCCTTGAGCCTTTAAGTTCCGGTAATCCTAAATTGAGAAGGCTTACATAAATGATACCATACTTGTATCATTTGTCAAGAAAAAAATCCCCGTTTAGTGAAAGAACAATGGTATCTTATTCTCTACACAAGCAGGGAAATTTTTATTTTATAACAGGCTGCGCGATTTTCTTTAATTCTTCTTCTATATAGCTTTCTTTCTTGGCTGCCGCGTCTTGCCTTGCTTTTTGCATCGTATCAAGTTGTGCTTTGAGGTTTTTTATTTGGTCATCAATAATAAGCAGTGATGAGTCAAATTGCTCGCTAAATAACCTCTTTAAGTTAGAAAGCGAAGCCCGTTTTCTATTTTCGTCTGATGTCTTTAAATATTTCGAGCGTTCAGCTTCTATGTTGGAATTTATCGTAGTGATTTTTGTAAAAGTATCGGTATAATTCGTATGAACGCTGCCTATTCTTGCTTTAGAAATCCCCCCCAAGAGTGCATTATTATATGCATTGATGTTTTGGGTCTTTAAGGCTATCAAGTCTTGGTAAAGCTGGGGATCTTCTCTTTTGAGTTTATTTAAGAATTCTTGTTGTTCGGTATCGGTTATACGAAACATATTTTTATAATCTTCGAAGGTGCTGCCAAAATTACTAATTCTTGATTGCATATCGGGAATGCGCGATTGAACAAGACCAGATAGCGCTATTATTTCAAAAAGTTTAGAATCATTTGTTTTTAACTGCATATAATAATCATACGTTTTGGGATTTTCTTTCTTGGTTTTTTCTAAATAGGCCTCCATTTCTTTATCTGTGATATTATATAATTTTTTATAGTTTAGCGCTGCATCCGTTTCGGCGTACACCTTAAAATTAGTTACCAAGGCCAGGAGGAAAATTCCTATCGTAATTAATAAAAATTTTTTTGTTCTCATAGCATTCCTTTCGTTAAAAATTTTATTTAATTAGGAAAGGGCGGAAGAAAAAACGGTGGAAGTGTGCTTATTAAACTCGCAAGTGCCCCGGCGACCATGATAGCTACCAGGGGATTATGCACTCCGGCTAACGCAACTGCTGAACAAATCGTCGCGATGATGCCGCTTTGGGCAATCTGGTTTCCATATATTACCCAATCCCAGAGGATGCGATTTCTAAGCGCATTACCCACGTTTATATCCCCGACAATAAGACTATTTTGCGCCGTAATATTATCGGCAAAAATGTCACCAAAATTAATGGCTCTGCCGGGATTTATCGGAACCAAAAAATCTATATGGTCCCAGAAAAACTGCGCCACGTTTACAAAGCTGCCTCCTGGCTGTCTAACGCGTATATAGACCCCGTTTTCAAAATTTAAATTCTGGTTGACTGTTAAGTTACTAAAACTACCCGAAGGAGAAGGATAATATGTAGTTATGGTAATATCCTCTGTTTGCGCAAAAAGCGGCAATGGTAAACCCAAGAGTATTAGACTGATAATCAATGGGCAGGTAATAAAACTAAAACGCGTAATTATCCTTTGCATTTAACCTCCTTTTTTATATCGGGGTATTGCCTTTACTCCCTGAAGAAACTATAAACAAAAAAACTTAACTTGTCAAGGCAATTGTCCGGATTATGCGCTATTTGAGGGCTTGTTTTAACTGCCCAAGAGAAAAATCGGGATTGACGGCTAATATTTCCGCTGCCAAAGCGGTAATTCTGGCACAGGCAAAAGAAGTCCCCTGAAGACCGGCATAGCTACCCTGAGAGAACACATCGGCATTTTTCCTTGAGTAATCGGCTATCCTTCCCTTTGAATCTTGTGCGCCTACTGAAATCACGTAATTAGAAGAGGCGGGAAAGTTTAATTCCTGCTCTCGGTCAGATAAAGACACAAAACCATAGTTGTCCACCACAAAATAACCTGTAATATTGCGATTGCCGGCAGCAGCAACAAATATAATACCTTTATCAAGGTAAGCCTGTTTAATAAGCGCCTCTATTTTCTTATCGTAAGGTATAACTAAAGAAAGATTAACAATACCTATATTGTTTTCCATGCACCACTGGATAGCCTTTATTATCCCGTCAATAGAAGGGGCATAGCGTCCGTTTATCTTCTCGCATACCTGCAATACATGAATTCTGGCTTCCGGGGTAATTTCCTGGATTAGCCTGGCGACCTTACTGCCATGATCCAAAGGATCGGTATTTGCCGCGATACCGGTAAAACTTATCGCCTGGGAAAACTCTTCTGTTGAGCCGGTATCAATTACCGCAATATTAACCCCGGCATAAAGATACCCTGTAATAACAAAACTGGAGAGAATACCTGCAGCCAAGCTTAAAATTTTCGCTATTTTCTTTGTCATGGCTTCTCCAAAATACCCCGATTCGCTTCGCTCATCGGGATTATTTGCTTTTCGCTTTAGTGGGCAAATAAAAACGCCTATTTTTCTTTCGAAAGAATAGGCGCAAAAAAATATTCTCAACTTGGCAGCTGACTACCTTATCCTCAAAAGTTCAAGGAATTAGGCTCTTTAAGCTTTGCGCCCCATTCTTTCGAATGGTTTGCCTTTTTCAATTGAGAACCAATTATCTAACAAAATATAACATGAAAAGCCGGATTTGTCAACCCGGGGAGGGTTCGCTCTTTATTGCGTTACCTTTATTTCCTTTTGTAACGTCCCGCTTATACTGCAATACGCCTCAACTGACAGGGTATCCTGCGGCCTGGCATCGGGGATAAGGTAAGCTACTGTTTGGCTGGTATTGTTGTCCTGACGAGAAATAACATGTTCGATTATTTCTTTGCCATTAAGTCCAACGTCAACTTTCTTGATAGAGTGGCTTTCGGGATTATTTACATTATGCATAATTACTGCTTTCAAAATCTTTGTGGACGGATCATAAGTTATGATGATATCGGACGGGGGATGTGCATAGGCTAGCGAACAGAGGATAAGGAAAAGGAATGTAAGCATAAATATGGCTGGCTTTTTCATATCCACCTCCTTTGCGGGATTTTATTTAATAACGGCACGGAGAGATTCAAGGCCAGAAGGCTTGAGAGTTCAGCATCAAACTTTACTCCTGCCTGCGTCAAAATAAATATCAAAAGCGCTAGGCCTGCGCCAAAAATTAATTTCCCCGGCGGCTTTACCGGAGTTGTCTTGGGTTCAATCACCATTACAAATATATAGAAAAAGCTCAGGTATCCGAATATGTCTAATAACGGCACCCTTTGTACTAGCGCCTGGGCGCCAAACAAGAATAGTGTAGTCAGAAAATAGCCTGTAAGCACCTGGAGTTTGCTGATTTTATAACTAAAATATACGCCGAAAGGCACAAGGATATACCAGAGAAATGTTCCCTTCCATTGGGTGGGCGCTGCAAAGAAAATAGTGGTTATAAATATGCCGAATGCAGCAGGATTAAACAGGTGCCGTCCTTTGATTTTAATCAGGTGCTTGGAGCCAATACCGAATAAAGAAGCCAATAAGAATATCCATAACGGTTGCCTGCTATAAAGCACAAATCCTATAATCAATCCAGAAATTATAGAACTGTCATTTATCTTAAACTTCTTTTCTTTTAAAAATATGAATGAGGAATCTATCGCTATTGCAGAAATAGTCGCAACAAATGTCGTAACAAGGAAGGCTATATCCTTGTCTTTAATCGACAAAAGGATTGCAAAACAGGCTAAGAAGATTATCAGCTGAATTTTTATGGAAGATAATTTAATTATGCTCACTTATTTATTTTTTACCGCAGCAGCAACCGCCTTTTTTAATGAAAATAATTGCCACTATACCCAATAATATAATGCCTAACCAAGCCAGCATCTTAAGCCTCCTTTCCTTATTTAAAAATAACGTTGGCTAAGTAGCCAATGGCCACAATTTGAGGAACAGTAATTACCGGTAGCCAAATAGCTGTTCGTCTACCCACATTCTTCCAAAGCAGGCCTATTTCCGTATAATCTGTAGCTACGCCTGCCATTAAGAAAACAAAGCTGTTTCCCAGTGCGCGTGTCTGACGGTATATTTCAAATGCCAAAGGGGATGACCCTTCCGAACAAACTTCTATTATCGTAGCCAATGCCAGAGTTACAATAATACCTAATAAATTCGGACCCATAAACCTATGGAAGAAATGCACCGGAATATATGCTCCGGCAATACTGGCAATAAGCACCCCCAAAATAATCCACCATAAGACCATATCTGAGAGCGCTAAGGCTCCTCTTATAATCCCCCTTAAATCACTGATAATGGTTCCTAAACTGAATTTATAACTCTTAAGCCTGTATTTAAAATCGCTAATAATAGAAAATTTCTCAAGATGCTCTACCGTATTCTTGTTTTTCTCTATCAGGTTTTTCTTTTCCAGCAACATAAAAATAAAACCGGTGTTAACTGCCACGATTATGGCAGAAATGATTATGAAAAGCCCTTTTACTCCGAAAAAACCGATCAGCATCATGGTAATGGTAAAATTTGCCCAGGGGCTGGCAAGTAAAAAACTTACCACCGCAGGATTGGAAGCCCCTTTTTTGTGCAATTGAATAGATAATGCCAGTATCCCGTGGCTACAGGCACTCATCAAAAAACCCAAAAACACTGCATTGAATATGGCAGATGCTTTTTTGCGGGCAAGGATTTTAGAGATGTATTCCTGCGGCACATAGTAGTCAATTAAACCTCCCAAGAATAAACCCAATCCTACTGCCAACCAGACCCTCTTCAGATACATCAGAAACCCCCGGCGCAGCGGAATCAAAAGGGGGATAAAAAAAGAGGCGAAGAGAATGAAAATTAAAATAGTGCAGATAATAAAAAGTTTATTTCTATAGAAAGGAACACCCATGCTAGAATGACAAACTGCAACGCCTTCTCCTGCAGAACCCCTAATAAATTTTTCCTTGCAATGTACGCTGCAGAAAAAGTATTCTTTGCCATTCTGGGTTATTTTAACTGCAGAACCCTCCTTAACCTCCATCCCGCATACAGGGTCTCTGAGATTTTCTTTCATCTTAAAACCTACCTATCGCTTCGGCGCTCCTGATGTATGGTATCTTGCGCCTCGGATTCCTTCAACATTAACTTTTCAGTCCTGTTTTCTATATCGCGTCCCGTCCGAATTTCACTTTCTACTTTATCGATATATTTTTGCGGGTTTTTTTTGAATATTTCAATGCACGCTGGACAGCAAAAATTATAAATTTTCCCCTGGTATTCATAGGTTGCCTTGGCTTTTTCATCAATCTTCTCACCTGAAACAGGGCAGATTTTATTTCCTGCATTCATGACTTTTTCCGAAGCTGCCTGTTTGGCGGTTTGTGCCATCTGCCGATATTCGCTATTGCTTGCGCACATCATGGCAAATGATAAATTGCTTATCCCTAAAATAAATAAAGCTGAAACTGCAATTAATAATATTTTCTTAAACACCTTCCCCTCCTGTTCTTTCTGCTTAAGCTTCTTTAGGGTAGTTTAGCGTCGTGCCCAGGACACATCACAGCAGCCTTCTTTACAATGGGCCACCGGCCTGATCAACCAACGAATACAGTTTCTTGCCATATTAAACACCTCCTTCCGCAGTAGCGGACACCGGCCTATCCGATAAGGCCGGGTGTAACTCTTAACTCCTATATCTTTTTTAAATCTTTGGTTAAAAAATAACTTAAAATTGTCCGTATAATTACTATCGCGCCTAATATACCTAAAGTTTCCCAGGTAGGCGTAATAATAGTTTTGATAATATCGCTGGCAATAAAAAACTCCAGAGCTAAAACTAAATAACTGCCTAACTTTATGCGTATAGATTCATTTAGCTGAACTGCCTCTTTCTTCCTCAGAATCTCCTTCCTTAAAAATTCAAATAACGAAACAACAATTCCCCAGATGGTAATTAAAGCTCCGATGATATTTAACGTAGTACTGGTGATATTAATAAGGCTATGAAGAGTATCCATAATTCAGGCGTCCTCCTTTCTGGTTTATTTTTTTTACTATTTCCATTGCCCATAAAGGGAAAGAAGAAATAATTAGCACTAAAAACCAGTCAAATAATCCTAAGGCTTGAGTCTTGAATATTCTCTGTAAAAATGGCATATACACAACTATCATCTGCAGGAAGAACGATACGGTGGTTGCCAGGATTAGTTTCTTATTAGTAAATAATCCTAATTTAAAAAGCGATTTAGTCATGCTCCGGCAGTTAAAAGAATGGAATAATTGGCTGCAGGCAAGGACTATAAATGCCGCTGTCCTTGCGCGGTCAATCCCCTCTTTCTCAATAAATAATACAAAAGTAAAAGCAAGCAGACTGCAGAAAGCAATAAATGCGCCCTGAGCCAACATTAAAAATGCCCTTTGTTTAGTCACTACAGTTTCATTGGTCTGGCGCGGAGGCTGTTTCATAATATTCTGGTCAACCGGGTCAACCCCCAAGGCAAGTGCAGGTAGGCCGTCAGTAACTAAATTAACCCAGAGGATATGTATAGGCAGCAAAGGAATGGGCAACCCTATTAATGTAGAAACAAACATTACCAATATTTCTCCGACATTGCAGGATAAAAGGTAATGAATGAATTTTTTGATATTATCGTATATGCCCCTGCCCTCCTCAACTGCAGCTACAATAGAAGCAAAATTATCATCGGTAATGACCATATCCGAGACTTCTTTGGTAACATCCGTTCCTGTTATACCCATGGCCACGCCAATATCCGCCTCTTTCACTGCTGGCGCGTCATTGACTCCGTCACCGGTCATGGCCACAATCTCTCCGTGTTTGCGCAAGGCACGCACAATCCTTAATTTATGCTCCGGTGAAACACGAGCGTAAACAGGTATCCTTTCAACCTCTTTATTAAACTCCTCATCGCTTAGTTTGTCCAATTCTTCGCCGGTCAATGCAATGGAGTCTTCTCTAAAGAATCCTAATTCCTTGGCAATAGCCACAGCGGTATTTTTATGGTCTCCGGTAATCATCACAGTCTTAATGCCTGCCATAACACAGTCAGTTATTGCTTTTTTTACCTCTTCCCTTGGCGGGTCAATCATGGCAATCAGACCTACGAACGTAAGCTCTTTTTCGATAGCCCCAGCCTCGTATTTTTCAGGGGTTTGAGTTAATGTCTTGTAAGCTACTGCTAAAACCCGCATGGCAAGGCTTGCCAAATCACTGTTTACTTTAAGAATTCTGTCTCTATCTGCGCTGCTTAATTGTCTTTTTACTCCATTTTCCTCGATTTCAGTGCAGTCATTTAATAAAACATCCGGTGCGCCTTTAACAAAGGCAATTAATGAATTCCTTTCTTTACGCACAATAGTCATTTTCTTACGTTCAGAGTCAAAAGGAATTTCTTCTACGAAGCTAAATTCCTGTTCTGATTGCTGCTTTTCTAAGCCAATCTTGGCAGCAGCTGTAAGAATCGCCGCCTCAGTAGGATCGCCTGCTATCCTGTAGCTGCCGTTATTTTTGATTAATTCTGCCCCATTGCATAAAACCCCGCAAAGTAAAGTTTTGTTTAAGCCCGGGTAATTTTTTAGCTCAATTGCTTTTTCATCAAGTAAAATCTCTCCTTGCGGGGCATAACCTATGCCAGTCACCTTGAATAAATTTCCTGAGGCATAAACTGCTTGCACTGTCATTTCGTTTTTTGTCAATGTCCCTGTTTTATCTGAACAGATAACAGTTGCGCAGCCTAAGGTTTCTACCGACGGAAGTTTTCTAATCAGGGCATGGCGCTTTACCATCCTCTGCACGCCAAGAGCCAGAGCAATAGTTACTACCGCAGGCATGCCTTCTGGTATGGCAGCCACAGCAAGACTCACAGCAGTCAAAAACATATCTATAGTTTTACCGCCCCTTATAAGCCCTAAAGTAAATACCAGGCCTACTAAAATAAAACACAAGATTACTATCCATTTTCCAAACTGCTCTAATTTTTTCTGTAAGGGTGTGGTTTCCCGTTCAATCTCGGCAATCATTCCCGCAATTTTTCCTAACTCTGTCTGCATACCGGTTTCGCAAACAACTGCCTTGGCCTTGCCGCTGGATACTGAGGTGCCCATATAAATCATATTCGCACGCTCAGCCAGAGGTATTTCTTTTTCTTCTAAGCTTAAGGAAGTCTTTAAAACCGGGATGGATTCGCCGGTAAGGCTTGCCTCCTGAACTCCAAAATTAGAGGTCAGCCAGATAATCCGGCTATCCGCAGGCACATTATCTCCTGCTTCTAATTCAATTAAATCGCCGGGAACCAATTCAATAGAAGGGATAACATTATGTTCTCCATCACGGATAACCTTTGAGTTGGGGCTGGAGAGTTTTTTTAAAGCGGCTAAGGATTTTTCTGCGCGGTATTCCTGGATGAAGCCTAAGATGGCATTCAAGATAACAATTGCGATGATTGCAAAAGCATCTACCCATTCTTTTAAAAAACCGGAAATCAAAGCCGCGCCAATCAAAATCCAGACGATAAAATCGCCAAACTGCTCCAGGAATATAGCCAGCGCAGAACGTCCCTTTTTTTCTTTTAATTGATTTGGCCCATATTTTTCTAATCTAACCTTGGCTTCAGCAGGAGAAAGGCCGTTGGATAAATCAGCATTGAGAGATTTTTCTACTTCAGGAATATCTATCTGCCACCAGTTCATAGCTCTTTTCTTCCTTTCCTTAAGAGAACAAGGTCACCTTTCCAGATTACATAAAAAGTCGGCATAACTACAAGCGATAAAGCAAGGGCTGTAAATAATCCAAAAATTATCGGTGCTGTGTAGCGTTTTAAAAACTCAGCGCCAATTCCCGTTGCCCACATTGCCGGCATCAGGCCCAAGATATCCGCGGAGCAGGTCATCATTGCTGGCCGAAGCGCGCGCGTTGCGCCTTCGGTTACAACTGCATAAACATCATCTATTGTCTTTATTTTTCCCTCTGCATACCAGCGGTTATAAGCCTCCATAATAAAGGTCGTAATCAATGCGCAAAGAGCTGCTCCGATTCCAATTACCTCCATCATCCCTGCCCAGACTGCAATAGACATATTAAACCCTAATGCCTTTATGCTCCAGATAGCCCCGATTGCGGTAAAAGGCATAGCCAGCATGATAATAAGCGTTGCGGTGATAGATTTAAAATTAAAGTGATAAAGAAGGAAAATAATCATCAAGGTTGCAGGAATAAAAATGCCCAATCTTTTTTTCACCCGCTCCATATATTCATACTGCCCGCTCCAGGTGATGGAATAGCCGGCAGGCAAAATTACCTTATCTTTGACTGCCTTTTTTGCATCGCGCACATATCCGCCGATATCGCGGCCAGCCATATCCACATACACATATCCGGAGAGAAGGGCATTTTCATCTCTAATCATTGCCGGGCCTAAACTAAGTTTGATATCTGCCAGCTGCTCCAGAGGTATTTGAGCCCCTGACATCGTAGGAACCAACACTCTTTTTAGTTTATCAATGTCATCGCGCAGTTCCCTTGCATAGCGCAGGTTCACCGGATAGCGCTCCCTTCCCTCAACAGTGGTGGTAATATTTTCTCCACCTATGGCAGACATAATTACCATCTGTGCATCTTCAACGCTTAATCCGTACCGCGCTAATTGTTCGCGCTTTAAATCAAAATCCACAAAATAACCTCCGGCAGTGCGCTCAGCATAAATACTGCGCGTTCCAGGTACATCTTTCAAAACCATCTCAATATGCCCGCCGATTTTTTCTATTTCTTTTAAATCAGCGCCGAAGATTTTTATCCCTATCGGGGTGCGCACGCCGGTAGTTAACATATCAATGCGCGCTTTAATCGGCATTGTCCAGGCATTGGTTACCCCGGGAAATTGCATCTTTTTATCCATCTGGGCTGTTAGCTCCTCAAAGGTAATCGGACGCTTAAGATTTGGCAGGAATTTCCCAAACATCGGAACTTTGCGCCATTCGTTTCTTGGTTTAAGTATTACTGTGGTCTCCATCATAGAAAACGGCGCAGGGTCAGTAGAAGTTTCAGCCCTGCCTGCCTTGCCAAAAACCCTTTCTACTTCGGGAAAACTTTTTAAAATCTTATCCTGCACCTGCAGCAATTTAGATGTTTCAGTAACGGAGATACCTGGCAGGGTTGTAGGCATATAGAGTATACTGCCTTCGTATAGAGGCGGCATAAATTCACTGCCTATCGTTAAGAATATAGGTATTGTGATTAGCATAGCCAAAAGCAGAATCCCGACTGTAAGCTTACGATGTGTAAATGTCCATCCCAATATTCTCTTATGGCGTTTAATCAAGATGCGGGAAGCAAAATGGTCTTCCAAATCCCTGCCCTTGGTTTTGCGCAATAAAATCATAATCAGCGCCGGAACTAGAGTTATAGAAAGCACTGCTCCAAAGAATACGGTAAATATCTGTGTGGCTGCCATGGGCCTGAAAAGCCTGCCTTCCTGGCCGATTAAACTAAATAACGGGACAAAGCCGATAACTGTAACCATCAAAGAAGAAAATATCGGCGGGCCGACTTCCTTCATCGCCTCAATCATTATCTGATTGTGTTCTCCGCTTATTAAACCCTTTCTTAATTCATTCAATTTAGTATGCACATTCTCAACTAAAACTACTCCGACATCCACCATGTCTCCGATAGCCAGGATTATTCCCATTATAGACATAATATTTACGGTTAATTTCATTCCCAGCATGGGGATAAAAGCAATTAAAGCGCCTATTGGCAAAATCACTATCGGCATCACTGATGAGGGGATGTGCATTAAGAAAAATATAATCATTACTGCTACGATAATAAAATCTTCGATAAGAACTTCGGTAATGGTATCAATGGATTTTTTAATCAATTCAGTGCGGTCATAGGTAGTAATTATTTTTACGCCTTTAGGCAAAGACGGC
>Ga0265297_10006667_pt1 | contig 16574 bp, 16 predicted proteins | sample Munlanlwell13791_FD_192502 | JGI IMG/M metagenome (GOLD analysis project Ga0265297, IMG submission 192502) | Leachate microbial communities from a municipal landfill in Southern Ontario, Canada - Leachate well 137-91 | ecosystem: Engineered > Solid waste > Landfill > Unclassified | place... | reverse complement strand
CCCAGAGTTGCAGCAGTAAGAAACGCATATGATGAGGCTCTTAAAGCTATTGATGCAAAATATGGGAACGGAAATACCGCAGTTTTAAAAGCCGTAAAAAGCAGAATTAATGAATTTGTTCATCCTGTTTATGGCGTATTTCTAACTGAATCGGAAAAAGGAAAACCGGCAGGACCAATTAAAGAATATGTAATGTTTTTAAGGCTTGTACTTCCCGGAAGCGTTGAATATGCATTAAGAGAAAAAAACGAATGGCCTGACGGCGATATGATACAGATGATGGGTGAAAAACCAATGAATAAAGGCGATAAATTAACAAAAGCCGATTTTGAAATACTCGCACAGAAGTATTTAAAGGCTGATGCAAAACTCCCAAAATTTACTTTAGGTATTAGTTTCACCACAAGCTACGGTGGGGCATATGAATGTTTTTTGACAAACCTCAGAATCAAAAAAACCGACACTAAAAAAATTGAAAAAGTTCTCGATTATTACAGTAATTTATATGCAGGAAGCGGTTTAAGCAAGCTAGGTCTGGTTAGATTTCTTGCTTCTCATAAATTTACGGAAGCTGAAATCAAGGCTGCATATGGTTCAAATGAACAAATTCCAAACGAGGGAGTTGATTTAAGAGCTTTGGTTGATGCAAAGACTAAAGAAGCACAAAAAGAACTCGAAGATACAATAAAAAAGAAACAGGAAGAATATTCAAAAATTGAACAAAACTTACCTTCGGAAATTATAAAAGCAAATAAATTGAGCTCCGAAATTTCCGATCTTAAAGATAACAAGGATGCCTGGGACATTATTATAAGAACGGGCTTCGATAAATTCTTTATCGCACTTTGCAACGGAGATGATAAGGCAATTGGAATAGTTTCATCAAAATTTATTACTTCCGGAGATCCTGCATTAACACAAGTATTCCCATCTATAATGCCTTTAACTCTTCCTGCACCTACAAATATAAAAGCAAACCTTGCAACCGAAGCAATGAAAGTTTACAAAGCAATTATATTAAAAGCGGGGCAATCTAAGGATATTCTTACAAAAATAATGGAAGTTGTTGAGGATTTCAGAAAACCGGCATAAAACGAGTTAATTCCAATTAGAATACTTTACTATTGACACATTAGCGAATCTTTGTTATGATTCGCTCCTTTTAGATGTGCAAAAAAAATTAAAGATCAAAACAAAAGTCTGTCATTATAATATAACCTACAAGTTTAATGACACAGGCTTTACGATTTTATACGCTTATACTAGCCATATTTCTATTCCTTGCAATCAATATAGAAAATATTCCGGCTACATATCAACAACTTTTATCAGAAAATGTTGATAGCGTCTATATAGACGGGTATAATCATTCTGCGGCCTTGAGTGAGGCCACTTATGCACAGGCTTTGGATGGCTTGGGAATCACGCTTCATCCGGGTACAACGTATAATGAAAAAAGTCAAAGCGATAATCGATCTTTGAATCATTGCAAATCGTTGGTTTACAGGACACTGGTTTCCGTCCCCAAAACACATGGAAATTATCTTGAACATCTTACCTTGTATTTTGCAGACGGAAGAAGAGGTCTCGGAGGCGGATCAACAATTATACTTCGCTGCTCAAATGTATCGGATGCCGAGCTTGCCTCGGTTATGGTGCATGAAATAGGGCACGTTGTGGATACCGGCTTGAAAACAGGCACGTCAAAGTCAGGGAAAAGTGAATTTACCGACGGAAACCTGCCGGTTTATAAAGACGACATCTCCTTAAGATTCTATCGGATCTCATGGAAAAATGAATCTACCCTCAAAGACAATACCCGGAACACAGATTTTGTTACAGGATACGCAAAAAGCGATCCCTTTGAAGACTTTGCGGAGACATACAACTTCTATCTTTTGCACGGCAAACAATTCCGGGAAATGACTAAGACCAACAACAATCTCAACAGAAAATATCTGTTTATGAAATACTTCATATTTGCTGGCAAAGAATATGACAACGATCCGTACACTTTGGTTAATTCGTACGATCGTCCATATGACGCAACTTTGCTCTCCTACGACTCGGCAAAATTTCTGAAGTCTTGACAACTCACGTTTACTTTATGCGGCTTTTAAGTCGTTAAAGATATTTAGTACTTTAGGATATCGAGGCTTTTCTAGGGCGTTGGTACTCCTAAAACTAAGAAATGCTCTCCCCCAAGCGGGGAGAGCATTTTTTTATATATTGCTTCGACCTATTTTTGGCAGAATTTAGGTTACCGCTAAACGGAGCCGATATCAGGCATTTTTAAAAGTTAATTATTTTGTTTACCAGATGGGAAATTTCATGTTTGGTAAAGAAAAATCATAAAAATGGTCCGACCAAAATGCACCAAACCAAAAAATATTGTTATTCAACCACCTTTCATATAAAATAATCCGGGCAAACAAATAGCATATCAAAAGCTTTCAAAAACCATGGTGAGTGTGGCTCAGTTGGTTAGAGCATCGGGTTGTGGTCCCGAGGGTCATGGGTTCGAATCCCATCACTCACCCCAAAGACTTATTTATTGCTCAAATAAGCCTTATTTTATTATAGGCGTCTTCTATTGACATTTTAGCAAAATATATGTATTGTAGCCTCTTTAACTATTAATCATTTTTAAATGAATACAAATGAATCAGCATCTAATGAAGACGCATTAACGGTTTAGACCGATTACATGCACAAATGGACAAGGAATTAGGTATTGAATTTGTAGCTGATCCAGGACATTTGGATGCTGCTGATCGAGATATGTTGGATCGAATGATTGCCGCTCATCAAGCAAGAGTAAAATTGCCGGATGATTATGATGCTACAATAACTGCTAATGTTAATGGTGCGATTTTAAAATCCATAGGTGAATCATTAGCTGAACCCGGTTACAAATACGAAACTTCTGCTAAAGGTTTTGAACAGTATTTAAATGATGCAGATGAACAGTTTTCACGTCAAAGTCTTTTTTGGCTTAAAGATATGGTAAGCAGAGATAATTTTAGTATTGCGGTACAAACACTTAAAGAACTAAGCCCAGAAAGTGAAATACCGCAAAACGCATATCAGCAAATTTTAGAACGATTAATGCAGTTAACACCCGCAAGACTTAAAGAAATATGTGATGAAATTGAGGTCCCAGTAATAATTCTTGTTCCAGGAAACACCTTTGATGAAAAAATTGCTGCGATGGATAAAAATAGACATCATAATACTTTGCAAAATCCTGCTGAAGTGGATCCTCACCTGTTACGACGAGCACAAATAAAATCCGACAGAATAAGGGTTTGTATAATCGATGGAAAATCGTGGTTTCATTCTGAATATGAAAATCCTAAGACAACAGTAAAAGAAGCATTAATATCGGCACTAAAGAGACTTTCACGTAAACAAATGCAGCCAGTTGGGCCAAACGAAATTGCTGCTTTATATCAATTTAGTTTAATTAGTAGTCAAAATCTTAGTAATCAATATCCAAGTGAGGGTGGAATTAGATTAGTTGATCATCATAGAAGTGATATTGATTCAAATATTACAATCCTTAATTTTGAAGATCCCGACATCTATCCCGATATTTCTTTTGCTTATTATTCAAAGCATGAACAACGGTTTTGTTTCAAAAATGAAGGAGTAATTAATTATTCATCAGCTTTTGCGCCTCCTACAAATAGAAACAATTCATCTTATGGAACTCATATACGCCCATTCATGCAATTATTAGAGTTTTAGGTTTAAATAAATTCATATTTTAGACTTATCAATTCAGTTCAAACAAAGTTTATGCACTCACCCCATTTCTTTTGAAGCGTTGTTTTTGATTTTATAATACAAATAGAAGGATAAATATATTAAACCCGATGCAACCAATAAAATCACAAACAGCCTTAACGTTATAAGATTTTGTGGAAAAGAAAACAAATATTCAAATATATTGCAATAATTTTCGTAAAATCCTTCCCCCATACCACGCCACTCCATACATACAAACGGCGCTAAAATTGTTTTTTCAACACCGCCTCCTTTTGCAACGCCATCGCTAATTTTATTTGGATCAACTACGTCAAAAACAGCCGGAAAAACGACCAGTATAAGTTCTACAACCAATCCGCCCAAAAATGCGATTTTTGTATTATCCAGAGCCTTTTTATGAGGTGTTAAAGATTTCATTAAATTAATTCTTTAGTATAGGCATTTTCAATATAATGCTTTTTCTGAAAGTTCACAAAAATAAAAGAAATTCGACATTAGATCAATAACCTGCTATCTTGTCGCAGCAAAGATAAGTGTTTCTTTGCAACATATTTTTAACTTCAACACTATGCAAGGGAAAATCAAGAAGAAGATTGCCGATAAAGGCTTCGGCTTTATCGAAGCAGAGGGCTTACAGAAAGATTTATTCTTTCACAGCAACTCTTTAGTTGGAGTAATTTTCGATGACCTTAAGGAAGGCGACGAAGTTACTTTTGAAACAGCTGAATCTCCAAAGGGACTCAATGCTGTTAATGTTCAACTAGCAGCTTAAGCTGATAAGGATTTAAAAGCCGCTATCTTTTAAAGGGTAGTGGTTTTTAATCTTATAAACTTAATAAATTGACTTATTAATAACGAACGAATAAAGTTGATATGTTGTGTTTTTTTAATTTAATAAATTTATGAAAAAACTTCTATTTATCACTGCAATCAGCGCAATATTTGTTATTTCTTTTGCCGGATGCAATGAACCGGCCGCCAATAATCAAAACAAACCTGCTGAAAACAATGTTGAAGTTAATAAACCTAACCAGGAGGCTAAACCGGGCGAAACAACAAAACCTGTTGAAAACGAAGTTAAACCTGAAGAAACAGATCCTGCAAGACCTGACGAGACTGTTAAACAGGCTTCATATAAGACTCTTGAAAAGATTTCTGCTGCTGCTATTAAAGCTCTCAAAGACAACGACTTAGACACGCTTTCCGCTATGGCTAGCGAAAAAGGGGTAAGGTTTTCTCCGTATTCTTTTATAAATTCTGATTCTGACGTTGTTTTAACACCGATTGTTCTAAAAAATGCACCAATTTTAAGCAGAACTTTTGTATGGGGATCATATGACGGATCCGGCGAGCCAATCGACCTTCCGTTTGGACAGTATTATGAAAAGTTTGTTTATGATAAGGATTTTATGAATGCACCGCAGATTAAATATAACGAAATGATAGGATCCGGAAATACTGTAAACAACTTAAAACTTGTTTACCCTGATGCCGAGTTCACAGAATATCATTTCCCGGGTTTTGACAAACAGTACGAAGGCATGGATTGGGAGAGTTTAAGGCTTGTATTTGAGAAAAAAGACGGTTTGTATTATTTAGTGGGTATTGTTCATGACGGTTGGACCATTTAATATCGGGGTATAGCGCAGTTGGCTAGCGCGCAGCGTTCGGGACGCTGAGGTCCCCGGTTCGAATCCGGGTACCCCGACCATATAGCCCTTCCTAGGGCTATTAGAGCGGCCTTTGGCTTTAAAGGGCTGCGTCCTTTTCTTAATCTCAATCATTGCTAGAAAACAAATAATATGATATAATATAAGGAGTCGAAAACGAATAATAAAAATAAAAAAAATGGTTAATTCAGACCCAAAATCAAATGCTTTATTTAAGTTAAAGTTGCTTTCTGATTATCAAAAACTAACATCAGTTTTAGATAAAGAAAGCGATAAATTGCATGAAGTTAAAGGCAAACAAAAAGATGCTGCAGAAATAGAAAATCTTAAAAATTTCTTAAACAAAAAATAATTTGAATTTACTATTAAATCCACATGGACATGAATTAGGTCAAGAACAGCCCGGAATGCCTAAAGGAACCGATGAACAGTCAATTCTAACATCATTGAACAGAGGTGATGCAATTTCAGCTGAAAGAAAAGCAAAAGAAGCTGATTTACCTCCGGATGCCTGGGGAAGAATAGAAAATGCGGCTGATGATAAAATTAACAAACTCAATCCGCACGGAACAACTGAACGCCCCCTTCAACCAGCACAAGCTGAAAAAGTTGTAACTTTAGCGGGCGATCAAGCAATTTTGAATTATGGTAAAGAACAAGTTCCATTTATGAATACTGTATCTGAATCTCAAAAAGCTTTAGAAAAAAATGGAAATACTATCCAAGAAATTTTACAAGCAATTCAACAAGCAAAAAAACATGCACGCCGTGTAAGAATACCAATACCAATTTATGGCTTATTCCAAACAAAAAAATTAAAAGACGATTTGACAAAACTTGAAGGTTTAAATGCACAACTAAAAAATCCGGCTGATATAAGTTATAAACTTCAGGCTGATAAAATATCCCCTGATTCGAGTGATAAAACATTTATTAAATCATTAGCTGTAAGCGGAGCAGGATATGGAGTTCTAGCTGGTACAGCTTATGCAACGAATTTCTTCCCAGCAGCCACAGCAACAACTGGACAAGCCATAGCTGTTTTTGGAGGTTTTACAGCTGGCACAGTTTTATATCTTTCCGGTTTTATTGGTTTAGCAATTGGGGGAATAAAAAAGTTAATGAATATTCGTAGTGCAAATAAAACCATAGATGAGCTCGAAAATCTTGAAACAGAGATGTTAGAATTAAAAACAAAAAATGCTGAAGCATTAGGACAAGTAAAAGGCATTAATACTGCATATGTACAAGGCGCCCGTGCAAATTTAGGTTCTATGATTCGCTAATCTCTTTCTGTTCCTTAATCTTGTCTTCAACTTTTGTTATTACGCCGTTTAAAAAGAACTCAGTGAATTCTTTTAGTTTTTCGTAATCGGCCTGCTGGCCGTATTTTTCCAGAAAATCCCTCAGTACAAATGCCGGAAGCTGAATTAAAGGCAAAATCAGGCTTTTTTCAGAATCCAGGGCTGTTTTCATAAGTCTGAAAGGGTCCTCAAAAGCCTGTTCAAAAACATATTTCATCCACGCATCGATTTCAATTCGGACTTTAAGCGGGAGTGATTCATCTTCGCCGAACAACGAAAGAGTATTTTCTTCTTTCTGCAGTTCTTTTGTGATTTCGCCCGATAAGTGTTTGCTTTGCGGCTGAGGCGATTTTTCCTCTTCCTCAAGCTCTTTTTTCAATTCTTCATTCCCGAGTGAAACAATGCTTAAAATAAAAAGAGGCGGTACGTTTTGTTCAAGAAGCCTGGCAATTAATAGCATTATATCTTTTTTTGTGCCGGTTTTTACAAATTTCAAAAGTATCTGAATGAGTTTTTCTTCCTTCTTTCGCTGTTTCTGCTCCCCTATTTTAAGCGCGGCAATCTGCGCGGCGGCAGCCTGAACGCGTTCTTTGAATTTTTCAAAAGAAGCAGGATCAATTTTATCCGTGCCTCCGAGGCCGCCGAAAAATTCTAATTCTGACATTTTATTTTATTAATCTACACTTCCCGGTGCGAAATAATTATAAATCCATGCAAAAACAACACCTCCGATCATCCCATCGATAAATCCCCAGATTAAACCTGCAATACTCCCCTGCCATGTAATTTCATAATATGGATAAACTCCAACCATAAGATCTGCGAACTGCTTTAAATAACCCGTATAAACCGTTGACAAAGTAACGGCGCACAAAAAAATACCCCACATCAATCCAATAGTTAGACCAAGAGCTTTTGGTGAAAGTTTCATATTTGGCTTATGTTATGTGTTTTAAATAACATTAATTAAAACATTCTTGAATTTTCGTCCGTCATATTTTAAAACATTTTTTTCAGCAAACTCAATTTTGCCTTGTTTTAAAGCAAAAAGAGTATGATCTTTACCAACACCGACGTTTTTGCCTGCAAGCATTTTAGTGCCTCTCTGGCGCACAATAATACCTCCGGCATTTATGGTTTCACCGCCGAATACTTTTACACCAAGGCGCTTCGCCTGCGAGTCTCTACCGTTTTTCGAGGATCCACCGGCTTTCTTATGTGACATATTTTTGATTGATTAATTATATGAAAAGCAGAGCGATTTTAATAGATTCTTGCGCGTAATGCAAGCTTTTTTACATATTTTGCAGGGTATAAAACTTCAAAATATTGTGTTTTTAGTGTATAATATTTAGATAAATTGCTTTAAACAAAACAAAAAGTGAACATTTTTAGGGGATTAATCAGAATTACGGCGGTTACAGCGATTTTTGCGCTTTTTGTTCAGTATATGCCGGGAAAAATAGTCCTGGCCGATGATGTTGCGCCTTTACCAACCACAACCGCGCCCACAAATGAAACAGCGGCAGCTCCTTCTTCAACCGATAATTCCGGAGTTTTAGATGGTACGGCCAATACAGGACCGGTAAAAGTTCCAATTATGAGCGAACAGCAGAAAAAAAACGATTTATTTCTGATACAGTTAAGAAAACACCTTCAAAATGCGAGAAACGAATACTTTCAGATGACCGAAAATATTAATGCTGCAAAAGAAAAATTGATAAAGGTAACCGAAACAATAACTACATTAAAAGAGCAGCTTAAAAATTTCGACAATTTAATTACAAATACACAGGAAAAAATAAGAAATGTTGAAAAACAGATTGCCGAAAAAGAAAACAAAATCGAAGTCTTACGCGAGGATATTAATATTAAAAATATTGAACTGGAAAACCAAAAAATACTGCTTAAGGAATACCTAAAGCTTTTATATATTCAGGAAAATAATTTTTATGATGCGCAGGGCGATGAGAATATAAGCGTTACAAAACTGCTTCTTGCCGACTCTTCAATCGGTGATACTTTTCAGGAAATTCAGTATTATACAATCCTAGAACAAACCGGTGAGAATATTTTCAACAATATTGATGAAATCAAAAAAACGCTTGAATTAAACAAAAATCAGCTAAATTTAACAAGAGTTAAGCTGTCGAAATTAAATGATCAGCTCGGGGACGAAAAAAAGAATCTTCAGATTCAGAGGAACGGAAAAGAAAAACTTTTAGCTCGAACAAAAGGAGAAGAAGATATTTATCTTGAACTTATTTCGGAATCGAAGCGTGAACAGCTTCAATTAATTGCCGAAATAAATCAGTTAAAAGACAGCCTCGGGTTTATAGCGCAAAAAATTGAACAGGACGGTGAAAACTTTAATCCTGACAACTATGCGAACCTGATAAATCCAAATGTAAGAGCTGTTTATGATTTTGAAATGAACGGAGATTTTACCGATGAAGATACTATTGCATGGCCGATTAAACCCACCGGAGGTATAAGCGCATATTTCCAGGACGGCTCGTATCTAGCAACTTTTGGCATCCCTCATAACGCCATAGACTTGCCGGCTGCTCAGGGAACTATGATTCACTCGCCGCGTGCAGGCGTTGTTTATAAAGTTAAAGATAACGGTGACAACAGTTATGCGTATGTTATTCTGGCTCACAAAGGAGGACTTCTGACTGTTTATGGTCATATGTCCGAAATATTAGTTAAAGAAAGGGATGTTGTACTTCCGGGAGAAATAATCGGTCTTTCTGGCGGAACTCCGGGAACTAAAGGATCCGGATATTTAACAACAGGGGCACATCTGCATTTTGAAGTTATTAAAGGCGGAAAACATATAGATCCGCTTCTTGTTCTTCCTCTTGATGAACTTGGGGAGGAATATATTCCGTCATATTTGAAGGAATCAAGTTCAACATCAAACTCCGACAGCATTACAGATACAGCTGTCGTAAGCCAAAATCAGGCCGCCGAATAAGAACCTTGTTTTTCGCAGTCAATAAAACAAAAATGCGGTTTTTATGTGCTTTTTTGTTGAATTTTATGTTCAACATGATTAAAATAAAAACATGCAAGAAACATTTAAAAACAAACAAAAAAGAGCTCTTAAGATTTTCAAAAGGCTGGGAACAATGTATCCCGGCGCCAAGTGTGTTTTGATTTATAAAAATGTCTGGGAACTGCTGGTTTCCGTTATTTTATCCGCTCAGTGCACCGATAAAAGGGTAAATTTGGTGACTCCCCTGCTTTTTAAAAGATTTAAATCCGTTAAAGACTTTGCAGATGCTGATTTAAACGAAATCGAAAAATATGTACGTTCAACAGGATTTTTTAGAAATAAGGCAAAAAACATCAAAAGCGCGGCGCAAAAACTTCTTAAAGATTTCAAAGGTGTTGTTCCCGAAAGTATGGAAAAACTTATAACTCTACCCGGGGTGGCGCGCAAAACCGCAAATGTAATTTTATATGTTTGGTACGGTAAAAATGAAGGCGTGATTGTAGACACACATGTTAAAAGGGTTACCAACCGTTTAGGCCTAACCAGCGAGCATACACCTGAAAAAATTGAAAAGGATTTAATGAAATTATTTCCACGGGAAGACTGGGGCAAACTTGCCTATTATATCGGCGATCACGGCAGAAATATCTGCAAAGCGCCGACTCCAAAATGCCCGCAGTGCCGATTAAATGATATCTGTCCCGGAGCAAAAAAATATATGTAAATATTTCTTCCAAATATGGTTATAACTTAAGTGTATTGACTGCTTTGTTTTAGCTTGATTTATTTTTAAATTGTTGTACAATAATGACTTATGAGAGAATTCTTAGAAGAAATATCGGGAGAATACGGCTCGCTTATGCATGTTTCGATATCCGAACAGGACGGTAAGCCACTGATGCTGCCTGAATTTATTAACAATCTTGAGCTGCTTGTAGAATCGCAGAAGGACTCGGATTTCTTAATAAATAAAATTCCTCTTACAAAGAGCCAGCTTAAAACTTTAGTGCGAAATCATACAAAGGAATACCAAGACCGCACTTCAAATCAGATATTTGACAGCGGTTTTTATATGCACTTTTTTGCAGATATAAATGCGCAAAATGATAAAGAAAAAGAACAAATGATAGAATTCGGATCATATTTATATAAAATCTGGAGTGCTTTTGGTTTTGGTTTTACAAAGTATAAAGAAGAAATCACAAAGAATCCAAATATTGGTGAAGCTGAATTAAATAAAGCTGTATCAAAATTAACAAACTTTATAGAGACAAAATGGCAAAAACTGTTAAATGCCGCCGGAGGCAGCGATGAAGTAAAATTACTTTTATGGAGATTGGTTGAAGGTATTGCAAAAGGTGAAATTGAAGTTGCTCACTTAGAACAGGATTTAAGACACTATTATTATATTTATTTTACTGTCCCGGAAAATTTCCGTTTAAACCGCACAAATCCTTTAAGAATGCCGATTTTAAAAAAACTTAAGGAAAGAATTGGCTTAAAAGGAACAGAAAAACCCACTCTTGAAAATCTTTTAGATAGCGACTCGGAGTTGAACTCAGTAGTAAAAACCGAATTTATTAAGATTGGTTTAAATATTACAAACACTCTTCTTTCGGATACCACGATCCTCGAATTAATAGAAAGAGATGCGATTGATGAATATTTTAATGCCATGGAGAAATTTTTCACTTTTTACAGTGAAAACACCGAATCCACTGATATTCAAAAAAAGTTTTTAAAATATTTAAACGAAAAATATTTACCTTACCTTAAGAATTATTCAAAAAACCTTAAAAAGGCTGCTTTAAAATTTCCTTTTGCTGCCGATTTGCTGCTAGAAGCATTTTTAATAAGAACTAGATTTATTGACGGCGTTCACGAACCTTCTTTATTCAGAATTCTTGATCAGTGGGAAAAGTTTACCAATGGAAAATTTTCATTAATAAGAACAGCCAGTAAACCAAATCTTCCCATTGTTAACGGCCGCAGCGACCAGACTTTATATGGAATCAGTGTAATTAAAGATAAAACCGCTGCAGTAGTTAACGGAGATGCTAATTTCGGTCAAAAAAATCCCGAAACTGACAGACCATCCAATAAAACTCGTTTTGGAATCCCTGTTTTTACACTCCCGTCAGCTCCAAAAGTTCAGCCATCTTCGAGTACCGAAACGACTGAAGCACTGGTAGATCAAATGCCGGGAGTTGATTTTGAGGCAGGAAGAGCTGAACTGCTTGAATGGGCCGACACACCAGTTGACGTAAAATCCGAAGAAATAAAACTTTTACAAAAAGCATCGCCTCCGCCTGCACCCGTAAATGCACCAGATAAACCAAAAGTACGTGCACAGAAAAGGTTTTCAGGAAGGGATATGTGGATTCCCGCAATAACCGAAAACGATACAAAAATGCCGGCACCCATCTCTAGGCCAAATGTTGGACCTATTGCTTTTGCTCATACAGTTTCAGTTAATGTTTCTCAAGCAGCTATGATGCAAAAAGAAGAAACACCCGAATGTCAAAAGGTTCAAACGTTTAAACCTGTCGGAGAAGAACAACTTAAATCTATTATTTATGAAAAAATAGATGAAGCAAAACTGGCTTATCCTCAGACAAACGAACTCATTACAAGGCTCATTGATATATGGCTCAACTTAAATAAACCGCTTTCGGCCGATAAACAAGTTAATATTCGCAGATATTTTATAACAAAATGCTGCAGTTCTCTGGATTACGAAAGAGTAAAAATATTTCTTGAAAAAATCTCACCTTATGTGGAAAATCCACAGGATTCATCAATTCCAAAGGATATAATACTTCCAAATTCAGAAAATATTTCAAGTTATTATCAGCTACCTGATATTAAAAAATTTCCGCTGTTGTCGGAACATTTTTCAGTCGATGATCCTACTCTTGATGGCATAAAAAAATATATTCAGGATGTAATTTATAAATTAAAAACTTTTAAATATTATTATGAAAGTCTTGCACGAATTACACTAGGCGAAAAAGACGACACTGAAGAACTGGCCCTTTATTACGAATCACTAAAAACCGAATCAGACAGCATGATTGTTCTGATTAAAGAAATGCAAAAACGGCTTTTAAAAGGACTTCCCGGAAATTTTCTTCAACGTTCATTCGGAAATAAAAAACTTAAGGAAGAAATCAGCAAGTATTTTACCGATCTTTCAAATCATATTGAATGGATCTGGCAGACGGGTATTGAACCTTCCATGAAAATGTTCAGCAAACTTATTTTAGGAAAAAATAAAAGACAAATCCCAATAAGGAGAGAAAAAGTCCCCCGATAAGCACAACAACTTCCAACTGAGTAATAAGGAACAAACAGGTTAAAATCCCCAGCAAAGCCATAACCGGAAATTTGCCTATATTAAGCGGCGCTTTGTAAGGTCTTTCGATATCGGGTGAATTATATCTAAGAAAAATAAGGGAAAGATTTATAGCTGCAAATGTCACAAAAAGAGTAAAATTTGTTAATTCGGCAATCAAGCCGATTTCTTTTATTAAACAGAACAAAAGAGAAACCAGCATAACAAGCAAAACCGCCATGTGCGGAGTTCTGTGTTTTGGATGTACCTTTGTAAAAATATTAAGTTTTTTATATTCATGGCTGATTCCGTATAATGATCTTGAACCGGAAACAAGACATATTAGTACAGTATTTGAGGTTGAAAACAGCGCAATAATAGAAAGAAGTATAAACGCGTTATTGCCAAGAAGCATGCTTGCCGTGTCCGCGAGAGGAGCTTTGGATGCACCCAGAGTCTGCCAGTCCAGAACCGTAACAGCGGAAATTGCAACAGCTATATATAAAATTGTGGAAATAATTACCGAAAGAATTAATGCTTTCGGAATTATTTTTGTTGGATTTTTTGTTTCCTCTGAAAGTTTAACAACGCTTTCAAATCCGATAAAAGCAAAAAAAACTAAAGCTGAAGTTGAAAGAACCCCTGAAAAACCGCTAGGCATTTCAAAATAGTTGATTGTCTGGTGCGCTGAAAAACCATTGAATAAGCCTAAGGCTATTATAATCACCAGCCCCGCCATCTCAATTAAAGTAAAAACAACATTCATCCATGCCGATTCCTTAATACTTCTATAATTTATATAAGAAAGAATAACAATAAGTCCCATCGAAACAAAAATCACCTGATCAAAATTTAGCAGCGAACCAAGGTAACCAGAAAATCCGATTGCAACCGCTGATGCGGAAATTATTGAAGAAAGCAAAACAAGATAACCGATGAAGAACGCAACTCCCCTGCCGAAAGATTTTTCCGTGTAAGAATATTCCGCCGCATCTTTAGGATAAATTGATGAAAGCTCTGCGTAGCTAAAGCCCGTAAACAGGGCAACAACCGATCCGATTAAAAATGAAATCCAGATGGAATTACCTGCGACTCCGGCTGCCTCGCCGATCAAAACATAAATTCCGGCACCGAGAATAATTCCGACGCCAGCTAAAGTTGTCTGAAACAAGCCAAGTTCCCGATCTAATTTAACTTCGGACATTTCCAGCCTGTTATTAAACGAATAATTTTATTAAAAAAGCAGTTCCCAGAATAAATGCAGCTAGAATTAACGCATGAGGAAAGGTTGATTTATATATCTTCATTTCAGCAGGCCTGTCCCCTTTCATCAAAAGCGATGCAATAAAAAGATCAAAAATCAGGCCGAGCCCCAAACCCAAGAAAATAAAAACAAAAAAGTTTGCCGAATCCGCAAGCAAAATATATGTACCGATTAAAACAAAAACAACTCCGAAGTGAAGATGGTGCACCTGAAGATGAGTTTTTGTGCGTGTAAAAGGCTTATTAAAAGACTTTGGAAACAGCAAAAAAAGCAGTCTGAACCATAAAAGCCCGACAAGAAACGCGACTGCGAAGATGATTGTGTTTTGCATGTTGATTTGTGTTATTTAGATGTATTATTAAACAGCTACTAAAATTATTTTAATAGAAAACCAAAAGAAATCATAGGGATTCATAATAAATACAGTATTTACCCGGTGTGCAAAAAAAACTGTTGACTTTATCGTTTAAAGCACAGTATTATTCAGGCATGCAAACTAAATATTTAAAAGAGGTTACAGAAATAATTGCCGGTTATACCTTCAGGGAAGCCTTAATAAGCGATTCCAATGGAGAAACTCAAGTTTTACTGGCAAAGAATATTAATACTGATGGAACGATAAACTATCCTGAATTAACCAAAATCAATTTAAATCTACCACGTACAAACGCGTTTATTAATAAAAATGATGTTCTTTTGTCATCACGAGGGATTTTCCGTTCCGGAGTTTTTGATAATGATTCAACTAATACTATCGCCGCTTCATCCATGTTTATTTTAAGAATCAAGGATAATAGTATTTTTCCGGAATATTTATCCATTTACCTTAACACTCGGGCGGGTCAAAATTGTATTCAGAAAATTCTTACCGGCAGTACTATAAAAACAATTTTGCGAAGATCTTTGGAAAACCTGACTATCCCTATTCCACCTTTATCTATACAAAAAATGATTATTGATATCAGTAAAAACTTACAACAAAGTGAAAAACTTTTAACAAAAAAAATAAATCTCACTAAAAATATCGCCGAAGGAGCTATTAAATTACTTATAACAAACTAAAAATATGAACGATATAACGACTCAGGAAAATTTAAACAAAGTTCTTTGGAATGCGGCGGATTCGTCCCGTACTTCGTTGGATGCGGCTGTTTACAAAGATTATGTATTGGCCATGCTTTTCTTTAAATATCTTAGTGATCTTGAAAAAAAGGAGCATCAAAAGCTTCAGGAGCGTTTTGGCAATGATGAAGAACGCATTCAGGAAAAGATGAAAGCCGGTCGTTTTTATCTGCCCCCGGATTCTTCTTTTGATTATATTTATTCGATTCATGAAAAAGATAATATTGGTGAGGAAATGAATAAAGTGATGCACAGGATTGAAGAAAATAATAAAGAAAAACTTGAAGGAATTTTCAGCGGACTGGATTTTAATTCCGAATCGACTTTAGGAAAGGTTGAACAGCGCAATAAAATGATTCGACACCTAATAAACGACTTCCATAGCATCGATTTAAGCAATATGGATGACGATGTTATTGGTAACGCTTATATGTATATGATTGGTCAGTTCGGGTCACAAGCAGGGAAAAAAGCGGGAGAATTTTTTAGTCCAAGATATGTTTCACGTTTACTGGCAAAACTTGCACAACCAAAGGATGGCGCTCGCATATGCGATCCAACTTGCGGATCAGGTTCTCTACTTTTATTAGCAGGAGAAGAAATCGAAAAACAAGGGTCGAAAAATTACGCATTATACGGGCAGGAAAGTACTGGTTCAACATATCAGTTGGCACGTATGAACATGTTTTTGCATGGAAAAGACGGCACACGGCTTGAATGGGGAGATACCTTAAACAATCCCCTTTTGGTTGAAGATGACCGATTAATGAAATTTGATTTGGTTATCGCAAATCCTCCGTTTTCTTTAAAAAAGTGGGGGGCCGAAAATGCTGAAAATGACAAGTACAACCGTTTTTTTCGTGGTATTCCTCCAAAGGATAAAGGAGATTTTGCCTTTATTACCCATATGGTTGAAACAGCAAAAGCCAAAAGCGGTCGTGTTGCAGTAATTGTTCCGCATGGAGTCTTATTTAGAGGAGGAGCTGAAGGAAAGATTAGACAATCTTTTATAGAAGAAAATATTATTGATGCGGTAATCGGACTTCCCGCAGGTCTTTTCCAGACAACCGGCATCCCCGTAGCAATTTTAATTATTGATAGATCAAGG
>Ga0265297_10006666_pt1 | contig 16576 bp, 8 predicted proteins | sample Munlanlwell13791_FD_192502 | JGI IMG/M metagenome (GOLD analysis project Ga0265297, IMG submission 192502) | Leachate microbial communities from a municipal landfill in Southern Ontario, Canada - Leachate well 137-91 | ecosystem: Engineered > Solid waste > Landfill > Unclassified | place... | reverse complement strand
CGTCGCTGATTACGAATCACTGTTTGGCGATAATAAGGTGGATTTAAACAAGATTAAAGAAAGAGCAAAATATCTTTCAAACAGCATTCGTCAAGTTATTGAGCCGGTGCTTATTCGCCGCAACAGAATTGATTTGAAAAAAGACCCTGTTTATTCAAAAGAAGTTTATGAATTATCCGAAGTGAAAGATCCGCAGGAATTATTTTTTGAACTTACTGAAAAGCAGTCTGATTTTTACGATAGTATTACCAAGATTTATTTTGGAGAAGATGAAGAGAGCAGAAAATTTACTGGTGCTATTTACCGGCCTTTTTATTACGAAATTGGACAGGGCGAATTTGAGGAAAAAGATATGGAAAAGAATCGTGAATTCTTGATGCAGGTTAACTTGTTCGATTTCATGAGGCGACTCTTGGTAAAACGATTTGAAAGCTCCTTTGGCGCGTTTTATCGCAGTATAGAAAATTTCTATCAAATTACGAGCAAGGTCCAAAAGTTTATAAATAATTCCGGCAATAAGTTTATTTTGGACAGAAAACTCATGGACAAAATCTATGAGGCAGATGCCGATGAAATTGAAGAATATCTTAAAGAATATGAGCAAAAACTTGGCGAAGGTAATTATCCAAAATCTTATAAAATATATGAGGTAGATAAATTCAAATTAAAGAAACAATTTTTAGATGACATCGAATCAGACAGAAAGTTATTTGAGGAATTATTGGAAAAACTTAAAGAATTAAAATTAGTGGACGATGATCCTAAATTTGATTGTCTGAAAGAAAAAGTTAGCGAAATAATAACGGCTCCGCACTCGGTTTCCGAACCACAGAGAAAAGTTGTGATTTTTACCGAATACACCGACACGGCAAAATACATGGAAGAAAAGTTAGAGGCAATTTTCCCCGGCAAGATGCTCTCAACCGCTAACGGGCTAACAAACGCCAAAATCAGCGAAATTATTGAAAATTTTGACGCTAGTTTTTCAAAGCCCAAAAATGATTATCAAATACTCTTAGCAACTGATAAAATTTCGGAGGGATTTAACCTAAACCGAGCTGGTGCGGTTATCAATTATGATATTCCATGGAATCCCACAAGGGTAATTCAGCGCGTTGGTCGTATCAACCGCATTGGAAAAAAAGTTTTCAGTGAACTTTTTATTTACAATTTTTTCCCCACGCTGAAAGGTGCGGAATATGTTAGAAGCCGTGAAATTGCTGCTCAAAAAATGTTTTTGATCCACAATACGCTTGGGGAAGACGCGAAAATTTTTGAAGCAGATGAAGAACCAACGGCGGCAAAACTTTTTCAAAGAATTATGACTAATCCAGAAGAAATGGAGCAGGAAAGTTTCCAAACAAAAATACGCCTCGCTTACGACAAAATAATTAGAAACTATCCTGAAATAGTTGAGAAATTAAAAGGTATGCCTTCTCGCGTTAAGGTTGCAATGGGTGCGGAAGAATCTATGTTGTCAGTGTTTATTAAAAAAGGACTTGGTTTTTATATTCGTGCGACAAATGACGGCGAAAATATTGAGGAGCCGGCCTTTGAAGATATTTATCACAAAATTGAGTGCGCTAAAGATGAAAAGCCGAAGAAATTGAGCAAATCGTTTTGGGATTATTATCAGCAAATCAAAGAATTCAAGTATCAAACGCGACAAGCCCCCGGTGAAGTTAGTTTGGAAAGCAGAGCGCGCAATAATCTTAATACGTTGTTAAATAACTCGCCTGCTGACTTTGACAAATACCTATCTTTTGCCCGAACCCTGCTTGAGGATGTTATTGATTACAAAACTTTACCAGATTTTACCCTGCGACGAATCGCGAACTTAAAAACGGATAATCCCGCCGGAAAAGATGTGGATAAAATTTTGCGTGAATTTGGAAAATTGAAAGAAGATCTCGGCGAAGATTATTTAGATAAAATCAAGCAAAAGCTCGGACAAATGCAAAGCGAAGTTATTGTTGCGATTGAAAATATAAGGGAATAATTTATGCCACGCGCGAAACTCACAGAAATTATTGAAAATTTTCGGGTAGAAGATTTTACCCGTTTTTTTCGTCTAAAAACCCAAGCACAGGGTAATTTTAGACCAAACGAAGAAAAACTTACAAACTATAACGATGCTGATTTTTCCGGCATTATCAAACTTGGGCAAATAGAGTTTTCAGAAACCGAAAAATTGATAATCGTAGTTGCCAAGGTTGTTAAAGAATTAAGCGAGCGTTCCGGCAAAAAAGCGCAATATGAAAAAGCTAAAAAAATCCTTAGAGAGCTACAAATTTTTACAGCAGGCATTTTTATATTTTATGATGATACTGGAAACTTTAGATTTTCATTAATTTACCCTGAATCAATCGGCGCACGTCGCCAATGGTCAAATTTTCGCCGCTTCACCTATTTCGTAAGTCGCGAATTTACCAACAAAACTTTTTTGCAAAGAGTTGGCGACGGAGATTTTTCAACACTCGCGAAAATCAAAGACGCGTTCTCGGTTGAAAAAATCACCAAAGAATTTTATTTGGAATATCGCAAGCTTTTTGAAAATTTACTAGGCGAACTTTCAAAAAACCACACTTTTCTGAACGAAGCGTCAAAAAATCAATTAGACACGGAAAATTTTGCGAAAAAATTGCTTGGCCAAATCGTATTTCTTTATTTCGTGCAAAAGAAAGGTTGGATAGGTGTCTCTGAAGGCGGTAAATGGGGCGAGGGCGATAAGAATTTTTTGAGCAATCTTTTTAGGAAAGCAAAAAGCGATAATAAGAATTTTTTTAATGATTATTTGGAAAAATTATTTTATAACGCCTTAAACAACCCTCGCCGAGATTCTGCCGACCCGAGTTTTTCCAAAGATTTTAATTGCCGGATCCCATTTCTAAACGGTGGACTTTTTGAAGCTGAATACGACTGGAAAGACAGTTTAATTTATCTTGACGACAAAATTTTCAAAGCGATTTTTGATGTATTTGACCGCTATAATTTTACGGTTGAAGAAGAAAGCCCGGACGATAAAGAAATCGCAGTTGATCCGGAAATGCTTGGAAAGGTCTTTGAAAATTTATTGCCGGAAAACTTGCGTAAAGGAAAGGGAACTTATTATACTCCGCGAGAAATTGTTTATTATATGTGCCAAGAAAGTTTGATTAATTATCTTGATTCAAATTCAAAAATTGGCAGAAAAAAAGCGGAAGAATATGTCAAGTTTATGCGCGAAGATGAAAATAAATCTATCGCAGCTTTTGAGGGCGAAGCGGTTGAACTTGATGAACTTTTGAAAAATATTAAAGTTTGCGACCCAGCGTGCGGTTCAGGCGCGTTTTTGGTTGGAATGCTTAATGAAATTGTCCGCTTGCGTCTGTTATTGAAAATGCTACACCCTGAAAAAATTGCCAAAAAAACGGAATACGAATTAAAGAAAGAAACTATCCAGAATTGTATTTATGGAGTGGATATTGACCCGGGCGCTATTGAAATAGCTAAATTGCGGCTCTGGCTTCAATTAGTGGTTGATTATGAATTAAGAGATATTGAACCGCTTCCAAACTTGGATTACCGGCTGATGTGCGGTAATTCTCTTTTAGAGGAATTTGAGGGAGTTAAATTTTACAATGGCGAAAATATTGAACAACAAGCGACTTTATTGGTTGATACGGACAAACAAGAAAAAATCACTAAACTTAAAAAGAAAGTTAAAGAGTATTTTAATATTCATGACGACAAGGAAAAACAGCAAAAGCGAAAAGAAATTAATTATATAAGAGATTGGCTGATTCGCTCGGCCTTGGAGAAACGAAAGCAAGATTTGGTTGCGCAAAGAAAAAATGAAGAAGCCAAGGCCAATATGCTTGATAAGAAAAGTCGCGAAAAATATCTCACTTTTTGGAGTAAAAACTTTCTTGGCTCGGAATCTAACATTAGAAAAGTTTTAGACACCTTACATAATCCAAAAGAAGCAAAGCCATTTTTCATCTGGAAATTGGAGTTTATTGATGTTTTTGAAGAGAAAGGTGGATTTGATGTAATGATTGCTAACCCACCTTATTTATCATCAAAAAATATTGAAGATACAATAAAACCTATTTACGAAAAGATATTTTATTCACCAACTGCTCACTATGATATTTATATAATATTTATTGAAAAAGCACTGCAATTGCTCAAGGAAGGTGGAGGTATTTGTTTTATCACAAGCAATAAGTATTTTTCTCAAAAATATGGTTCTAAAATAAGAGAAATTTTATTAAAAAGAAACTTATTACGAATCATTAATTTTAACTTCAAAATTTTTGAGGCCACAGTAGATACGGCCATAACGATTGTAAAAAATACTAACAATCAAGTTGGCCATAAAGTGAGCATATTAGATTTATACGAGGTTGATTTAAAAAACAACGATCAATTTTCTTTGGGAAAGATTCTTGCGGACGAGACAAAATATCAAATAATAGAACAAGATTTTTTTAATGAATTACCAGATTCAAATTTTAGATTAGATGTTCATAGAAAGGACTTTAATCTAAAAGAAAAAATCTATAAGGAAACAGTTCTTCTTGAGGAGATATGTTTTATTATTTATGGTGCCGTGCTTCATAATGCCGATAAAAATACAAAAAAAGAAAAATTTATATTCCGAGAAATGGACAAAGATTTAAAACCATATGTGGAAGGTAAATTCATTTCAAGATGGAGAGTTAATAAAATATTTTGGCTGAAATATACTCCGGAAACCCATAGAGAACCAAGATACCCAGAATTATTCGAAAATGCTAAATTAATGGGGAAACGAATAATTGGAAGAGAGGGGCTTTCTTTTCTTTATGATCAAAATGGAATTTATGTTGATAATACGGTATATGTAATAGTTCCGTATTACTCCCTTCCAAGGAATAAATACAGACAATTAAATAGCGTCCTCAATGACAACCGGATTAAATTATCCAAGGAGTACTCTTTATTGTTTTTATTATCTATTATTAATTCTTCTCTTTTTAAGTGGTTGTTCCAGAAATTTTTTAGCTTTGGCTTGGATATTTATCCTGCTCACATAAAAAAATTACCAATAAAAAAAGTTTTTCAAAAAGAACAAAATCTATTTACGAAAATCGTTGATAAAATTTTGGCAATCACAAAATCCAACGATTATTTAGAAAATAAAGAAAAGCAAGAGGAGGTCAAAAAATATGAAAAGCAAATTGACCAAATGGTGTATAAACTCTATAATTTAACAAAAGAAGAGATAGAAGTAGTGGAAAATTTCAACAAAAAATAATTCTGCGGCGCGCCGGCTAACGCTGGCACAAATTCCGTCGGCGTCCAAAGCGAGGGCGAGGCGGAAGGGGGGTGTGGGGGGAATTCCGCCTCGCCCGAGCCGAAGCGGAGCGTTCAAATTTCGCAGTCCGGATTTTCGTCAAAAAAAGTTCGGATTTCGTCCAACAAACACCACCAAATTGAATTAGTCGCCTCGCTCGGGGCTTCGCCCCTCGCTTCGGCGGGCAGTTTTGAGAGCAAATCAAAGGGCTTTTTGAAATCAATTTCCAGCCGTCCCGCCGCAAGGCGGCGGTTCACGAATAAAATTCGTATTGCCCGAAGGGCAATGAGCCGATTTTTTTCTTTCGCCTTCGGCGAAAAGCAAAGCGAGGTTTTATTAAATTGTCGGTGTGGCGTTTCCTTTTTCAATTACAATTAAAACAAAAATACTATGATTAAATATTTCATCTATTGCAGGAAATCAAGCGAGGACGAAGAAAGGCAGGTTTTGAGCATAGAAGCCCAGCTCGCCGAATTAAGAGAGTTTGCCAAGCAAAACGGACTTTTTATCGTCCGAGAATATACCGAGAGCAAAACCGCCAAAGAGCCGGGCCGAGAAATATTTAATCAAATGCTTTCGGAAATTGAAAAAGGAAACGCCGAGGGAATTTTAGCGTGGAACCCCGACAGATTGGCGAGAAACAGCGTTGACGGCGGACGAATAATTTATCTTGTAGATACTCAAAAAATTATCTCGCTAAAATTCCCAACATTTTGGTTTGAGCCAACCCCGCAAGGAAAATTTATGTTAAGCGTTGCCTTTGGACAAGCCAAATACTACACCGACAATTTAAGAGAAAACATTTTGCGGGGAATTAGGCAGAAAATTAGGCGTGGCGAACTTTCGGCAAAAGCCCCTTTGGGATATTTCAACGAGCCGAGATTAAGAACGATTGAACCCGACAAGAAAACTTTTAACAAAGTGAAAGAAATTTTGCGGGCTTTTGCCACCGGAAATTACACTTTAACCAAAATTCAAGACAAAATGTTTTCTCTTGGCTTAGTTGGCGCGAGAAGCGGAAAGAAAATGCCCTTGTCATCGGTTGAGCATATTTTGAAAAATCCATTTTACTACGGGCATTTTCTTTACCGCGGCGAGCTTCATCAAGGAAGCCATAAGCCAATGATTGCAAAGAAACTTTTTGACAAAATACAGCAAGCGTTAAAAGATAACGGCAAACCCCGCAAAAAGCGAAAAGAGAAAAAGGAATTTTTGTTTTTGAATTTTGCGAGGTGCGGTGAGTGCGGCTATTGCGTAACCGCGGACAGAAAAATCAAAAAGAGCGGCAGAGAATATGTTTATTACTTTTGCACCAGAAAAAGCAAAATTCAAAAATGTTCTCAACACCGCTTTTTGCGGGAGGAAAATTTCGCCGAGCAAGTAAAAGAGAATTGTCAAAAAGTTTCTTTGCCCGATGTTTGGCGGGAAAGATATTTGGATAAATTGAAAATGTGGGAAAACGAGAACCGCCAAACATCAAACCTTTTCGCTCAAAATCTCAAAAAAGAAATTTCCGCCATTAAAGCAAAACTGGAACGGCTAACAGACGCATATTTAGCGGAAGCGTTAGAACTGGTGGAATTTCAGCAAACAAAAAACGCCTTAATGGCGGAAAAGAAAACAAAAGAGGAAAAATTGTCGGATTTTGAGCGAAAAGGAAATCATTGGCTCGAACTCACCCGAAATTGGATTTTAGAGGCCAACCAAGCCAAAAATCTCGCTTTGCAAGATAATTTTTCGGAGATGAAAAATTATCTCAAAAAAATCGGCTCGAACCGCCGCCTTGCGGCGGGACGGCTGGAAATTGATTTCAAAAAGCCCTTTGATTTGCTCTCAAAACTGCCCGCCGAAGCGAGGGGCGAAGCCCCGAGCGAGGCGACTAATTCAATTTGGTGGACTTGAGGGGATTCGAACCCCTGATCTCCACAATGCGAATGTGGCGCTTTGCCAGCTAAGCTACAAGCCCGTTAAGTATCACCTAGCCGATATTTTACCTTTACTTGCTGTATTCTTCAAGGTATATTTATATTTGTGCAAATAATTTTAAACGAAAAAAATTATCCTCAAATTATTGAAAAATCAGTCAAAGCGCTTAAGCGCGGCGGTATTGTCGTTTATCCTTCAGATACGGTATACGGCATTGCGGTTGATGCGACCAGCAAGGAAGCGGTTTTAAAACTCGATAACCTTAAAGGCCGTCATTCTCATCAAAAATATTCATACAATTTTTCCGATATTGAAATGGTCAAGAAATATATTGATATTGACAAAAAAAACCAGGATATTCTCGATAATTATTTACCCGGACCCTATACTTTTATCCTCGGAAAGAACATTTCAGTAAGAATCCCTAAGGATTCCATTATAGTTGAGATCGTAAAACACTTGGGCAAGCCGGTGACGGCCACCAGCGCTAACCTTACCGGATATAGGCCAGCTACAAGTATTAAAAATCTTGATGCGAGGATATATCTAAAGGCAGATGTGATCATTGAAGACCCGATGTTTATTGGCAAAGCTCCCTCGACCGTTGTTGATCTAACCTGTCAGCCGCCTAAAATTATTAGACAGGGAGAACTTTTATTTCCTCGGTAAAAATGGTAAGATAGGTGAAATTTTGGGCAAGTGGCGGAACTGGTATACGCGTAGGTCTCAAAAACCTATTCTCGCAAGAGATTGTGGGTTCGACTCCCACCTTGCCCACCAGATTTTATTTTTTAATGCAACAGTTTAAATGATTCGAAAATAACCGAGATAAGTCACAGTCGGGATGCGAAAATGTTATAATGTGGGGCGTTGTATTTTAAAAAGTTTTTCAATAAAAAATCGAAACCAAAGAAGTAATTATTTAGCACGAATAAATTAAATTGACCTGAAATATATTAAATAAATAAGGATAAATAATACAAACCACAAGAACTCTGAAATTAATACCGCGATAAGGGATTTTGCACCATATCTGACTGACACTACAATAGCCGGACCAAAAATGGATAAAAAATATAGAGAGAGCACAGTAATAGAAACAATAGTGCCAAATACAGCGATCCCAGGTCCGGAAATATTATAAATATTGTCGGAAAATGAAAATATTAGATAAGTCAGACCGACAACTAATATAAATGATAGCAGGCCCATAGCGAAATGAATTACGCTAAAAAAGCCGATCGCATTTTGCGAAGTGCGGAAGGATTGTTGCTGGGTATTTTCATTTTTATATTGAACGCCTTGCTTCGACCGCCTTTTTAACAATATCGACAATAAATAAACTCCAATAAATATGGCGAAGATAATTAATATTGTGATTAATATAGATTTAAGATACAAATAAAACCAACTTGTTGAATAATCACCCCTTACAACAAATGTTTCATTTGGAGAAAGGTTTGTGGCTTTTTTCATCAATGAACCGTATGAACCTATCTTACCCACTACATTGTCCAGGCTGCGGCTTGATAATGAGGACACGGGCACGATGGAATCTTCGAAGGATGATGAAGGTGCGTAATCTACATTCGCTTTATTGCCTCTGAGATATAAATCAGAATCTACATTTACTGTAACATTAATCTCTTCGATTCTGGATGGAACCTTAATTGTTTCAAAGCTAAAATTATATAAACCCATGCTTTTGTCTACATAACCCTTGGCTGAATAAGCAATAATAACAGCTGTAGATTTATACGGCTCAAGCGGGGTAGGAAGAATAAGGTTATAGTTGTTTTCTGTTTTATTAAAATCGATCTTCTGGTATTCCGTCTCTCCATCGCGATAATTATAATAACCAGTATAATCGGGGTCACGCCATTTTAAACAGGGTCTGCCTGGCGAATTATAGTCATAATCAATGCATTCGCGAGGAAGTTTCATCTGGTACATTGACATTTCTGTAGGATTCACTTTGGGAACTTCAAACGACATTTTAGTGAGAGGTTTTTCATCTGGATTGACAATTACTATCTTGGCAAAAACAATCGCCTCTCCATTACCACGAAAGGTGACTGTGTAAAAATGATTTTGCCCAAAAAATATTTCCCCTTGGGCTACCGTAGAACCAACGAAACCCACCAATAAAATTGTTACCACCAAGATTAACGAAATAAAGCTTTTGTAAAAAATTTTCATTAACTCCCAACCTTTAGTGATTAATTTCTTAGATAAATAATATCAAAATTTAATATTTAAAACAACAATATTTGCTTTAATCGATAGATGAGATATGATTAAAACAATGATTAAGGTCGATATTAAAAATACCAAAAAAGCACCTCGTGATTGGTCGGAAGTTTTCGAATATCGCGAAGATTTAGGACAACTAAAAAGACAACTCCAAGATGTCGGTAAATTTGAAAATATTTTAGTAGTTGGCAATGGCGGTTCGATAACTTCGTTTGATGCAATTTTTGGGGCACTTTGCACAGAAAAAGATGCGTTTTCGGTTTGGACAATGGATCCAATATTTCTGAAAAAAGTTAAAAAGGTTTACCCACCGGGTAAAACAGTCGTGATTGCCGTTTCAAAATCAGGAAATACTCTGGGGCAAATCGAGGCATTGCTTGCCTTCGCGCCATATCGTGTTGTCGTGATCACCGAACCGGGCAAAGGATGCCTGAGCGAAATTGCTTCAAAAATGAATTGGAAGATAATTAACCATCCTCCAGTTGGAGGAAGGTTTTCTGCCGGAACATCGTCAACACTTGCTGGACTTTACCTAGCCGGCGTAGATATTGACCTTATCCAAAAGGGTTTGGAAAACGGATATCAGGTGTTGAGGGACGATGCATATACGCTTGCAAAATATTATTTCCAAAAAGAAAACGAGGGCTATAGCGAAGTGTATGTGACTATTTATGATCAACTACTCGAAAAATTTCAAAATCTGATTATTCAGCTCATGCACGAGTCGGTTTGTAAGGACGAAAAGGGCCAGACATTTTATATTTCCATGGGACCCGAGGCGCAACACCATACTAATCAGAGGTTCATGGGCGGAAAAAAAACGGTAGTCGGAACATTTATCAAAACCGGTGAGGATAATGGCTTTAGCATCACCGTGCCAGAAGAAATCAAGGATGTAAGCTACAAAGGCGAGCCGTTGGGGAACTTTGATGGTTTTAAATATAAAAAAGCCCTTGAAGCAGAATATTTTGGCACTAAAGGCGATGCCGATAAAAACAATATCCCCAACGTCACCATCTCGCTTGATAAAATTGATGAGATTTCTGTCGGCGCGCTAATTGCTTTCTGGCACATGGTTGCTTTTTATAGTAGTATATTAAGAGGAGTAAATCCCTTTGATCAGCCGGCCGTAGAAAACAGTAAAAATATTACTCTAGATATTATCAAAAAATCTCTGAAAAATTAGGAGGGGCAATGGCAAATATCGGAAAAATAACGGCGCGAGAAATTTTAGATTCGCGTGGTGATCCGACCGTAGAAGTAGAACTCGAATTGGATAACGAAGTAAAGTCCATCGCGTCTGTTCCGAGCGGCGCGTCCGTTGGTTCATTCGAGGCAATCGAGTTGAGAGATCAGGATGAAAATAGATATGGCGGAAAAGGTGTTTTAAAAGCAATTGAATCGATTAAAAAAACTATCGCGCCAGCGCTTGTTGGTCAAAGTGTTGCAAAACAGGTAGAGATCGATCAAACCCTGAACGATTTGGACGGCACTGAACACAAAAGCAAACTTGGTGCAAACGCGACCCTCGCAGTTTCACTGGCGGTTTGTAAGTCCGCCGCTGTCTCAAGAAAGATCCCGCTTTATACTTACATCTCAGAGCTATCAGGACAAAAGACACGATACATTCCTCGTCCGATGTTTAATTTTATTGAGGGTGCCAAGCATGCCGATAATAATCTTGAAATACAGGAATTTATGGTTATCCCGTTGGGAAATGATTTTAATCAAAATTTCCAAATTGCCTCAGAGCAATTCCATTCGTTAAATAAGATTTTGAAGGATAGAAAATTGGGTGTAGCGGTGGGACATGAAGGTGGATTTGCGCCAAATCTTGAATCAGACGAACAGGCCTTGCAATTATTATCAGAACTGCAAAATGTTAAGATTGCGCTTGATATGGCTGGAATTGTTCCAAAAGGAATGACGGTTGATGATATTTTAGCCAAGTATCCGATTGTTTCAATAGAAGATCCTTGTGGAGAAAACGACTGGCAGAATTGGTCTGATTTAATGAAAAAGTACAAGGAAAATATTTTGATTGTCGGGGACGATCTGCTTGCAACAAATATTTCGAGATTAAAAGATGCAATCACTAAAGCTTCGGTCAATGCGGTCATAGTAAAACCCAACCAAATCGGAACTGTTACAGATACTATTGAATTTGTTAAATTGGCAAAATCGAGCGGTCTAAAAACAGTCGTATCGCATCGCAGTGGAGAAACCGAAGATGCATTTATTGCCGATTTTGCAGTTGGGATAGGATCCGAGTATGTCAAATTTGGCGCTCCTTCAAGGGGAGAGAGGGTCTCAAAATACAATCGGCTTTTAAGAATTGAACAGGAGATGTTCTCAGATGGAAAAAACAGCGCTGATAATTCTTGACGGCTTCGGGATTAATCCAGAAACAAGGGGTAATGCTATTTTTGCATCCGGCATACCTTACATAAGATCATTATTTGATCAATATCCCAAGGCATTGTTAAAAACGTCATCGCAGGAAGTTGGACTTCCTTGGGGTGAGGTTGGAAATTCTGAAGTTGGGCATACAACTTTGGGATTAGGAAGAGTGGTCTTACAGGATCTAACCCAAATAGACAAGGCCTTTCGCACCGGACAGATTGCCAAGAAATTTACTATTAGAACTTGCCTAGAAAAGGCAAAAAAAACAGGAAGGGTGCATCTGATTGGGCTTGCCTCTGATGGTGCTGTGCACGGTCATATTGACCATTTAATAAAACTCTCGGAAATATTTATTGATAAAAAAATAAAACCAATCTTGCACTTGATTACTGACGGTCGAGATGTTGAGGAAAAATCTATTCAGAAATTTCTGGAAAAAATTAGTAACGAGCTAGATAATGATGTCGAGATTGGATCGATTCAGGGAAGGTATTTTGCTATGGATAGAGATAAAAATTACGATCGAATCGAAAAATCATACCGCGCTATGCAAGGTGAACCTATTTTTTCCGGATCGGCTAGTGAATATATTAAAAATCAATATCAAAATAATATTAGCGATGAGTATATTGAACCTACCAGCTTCGGCAGAGATTTTTCTATTAAGGATTTAGAACCAATTATATTCACAAATTTTAGAGCAGACCGCGCCTTGCAATTAACAAGAGCTTTCATCGATCGCAAATTCGAGGAATTCAATCGTAAGGCAAAACCCGAATTTTTTGCGACGATGACGACTTACGAGGATAATCTTAAATCAAAAGTAATATTTTCTAATCTCGATTTAAACAATCCGGAAATAAACCCTTTGGATAATTCACTTCCACAAATTTTAAGCCAAAACAACGTTAAGCAATTTCATGTCGCTGAAACTGAAAAATTCGCCCATGTCACCTATTTTTTTGCCGGCGGGATAAAGGATGAATTTAATTTACACAAAAATATTATTGTGCCTTCGAAAAAAGTTAAATCCTATGATTTATATCCGCAGATGAGAGCAAAAGAAATTGCCAATCATGTTCAACGGGCCAACCAGGAAGGATACAGTTTTATCGTAGCTAATTTTGCCAATCCCGATATGGTCGGGCACTCCGGAGATTTTGATAAAACCACAAAAGCAATTAAGATTTTAGATGAGGTTTTAAAGGATTGCATCGAAGAATTAATAAATAATAATTATAGTATATTTTTAACCTCTGACCATGGTAATGCGGATGAGATGCTTAATTTAAAATCTGGAAAAATTAGTAAGGAACACTCTGTCAATCCTGCACCATTCATCTACATCAAGAAAAATATCAAAGGTAAATATATAAGTTATGATGAGGCGGTAGGCACCGAACCAGTTGGTATTTTATCCGATGTCGCCACAACCATTTTGGCAACGATGGAAATATCCGCTCCCATCGAGATGTCGGGGATTGATCTTAGAAAGTCACTGATCTAAATATGAGTCGTTTTTTGTTATTGATATTGGATGGATGGGGAATTGGAAAAAATTGGGGTGGAAATGCCATTATGGTTGCTAATACTCCTCATTATAATCGCCTTATCAGGGAGTGTCCCCATACTGCAATTGCCGCATCGGGCGCCGCTGTTGGATTGCCGGGACACGAGGTGGGAAACTCGGAAGTCGGGCATATGAACTTAGGGGCAGGCAGAATTGTCGAGCAGGATATTTCACTTATTAACCGTCAAATTGCCGAAGGGTCATTTTACAAGAACAGGGTCATCCTCAAGGCAATGGCCGATTGCAGAAACGCCGGCAGTACTTTACATTTAATTGGAATTGTATCTGATGGTGGTATCCACTCCCACATTAACCACCTCCTCGCTCTTCTTAAAATGGCGAAGGATATGGGCAACAAAAAGGTTTTGATTCACGCTATTACTGACGGTCGTGATACCCCACCCCAAAAAGGCATTGAGTTTATTAACAAGCTAGAATATGCCTGTAATCGTTTTGGCGTTGGCAAAATTGCAACGATAATCGGTAGAATATATTTAGATAGAAAAGGAAATTGGAGTAGAACAAAAGTACTTTATGATTTACTCACCGAAGGCCGGGGTATTGGGGAAAATAATTCAAGATCCGCAATTTCAAATGCATATCGCAACGGGCAAATGGATGAATATATTGTACCTCGAAAAATTAAATATAATTATCGAAAAATACAGAATCGGGACGCGGTTATATTTTTTAATTTTCGATCCGATCGAACGAAGCAGATTACCCAGGCCTTCCTCGATGAAGATTTTAAGTTTTTTAGGCGTAAATATCTCCCCGATCTCGATTTTGTCACCTTTATACCGTATGGCACGGAGATGGAAGTCACCTCCAGAGCTAAACCAGCTTTTCCGTCAGTGACGATAAATAATACTCTCGCTGCGTATGTTGAAAATTTAAATCTAAAGCAATTTCATATTGCCGAAACGGAAAAATTTGCCCATGTAACATATTTTTTTAATGGCAATATTAACGATCCATATAAGGGCGAGGACCGGACATTAGTCCCCTCCCCCGATGTTGGTTCATATGCCGAAAAACCAGAGATGTCAATCGATAGTGTGACAAGCAATCTTGTTAAGATTATTGCTCGAAAAGAGCATCATTTCATGCTATGCAATTTCGCCAACGGTGATATGGTCGGACATACCGGAGATTTTAAGGCTGCAGTAGCAGCAGTTGAGTCAATAGATCACTCCTTAAGGGAAGTTTTAAAAAGTTGCGTCGATAACGAAACGAATGTGATTATTACGGCCGACCATGGCAATATCGAACAAATGGTTGATCCCGAAACGGGCCAACCCGATCCCGAACATACAAGAAATCCAGTTCCGCTTATTTTATTTACAAACAAAAAAGATATAAATTTGAAAGGTGCGGGGAGGCTCGGAAATGTTGTCGCCACAGCCCTCGCATTTTCAAATTATCAGATACCAAAATATTTTTTTGATAATCTGATATCTTGATTTTAGGCTATCGGTGTAGTATTTTATGCAAACAAGTGAAAATATGGGCTCGTAGCTCAGCGGTAGAGCATCTGCATGGCATGCAGGAGGTCAGGGGTTCAAATCCCCTCGAGTCCACCAAAACCATGGATATAAAAAAAATCGAAAAAAAAGCACAACAAATCTGGGAAGATAGAAGCGTTTTTCAGTTTAAAAGAAATAAAAAATTAAAAAAATCTTATATTTTAGATATGTTTCCCTACCCTTCAGGCGAAGGCCTGCATGTAGGGCATATCAAGGGGTACACAGCAACTGACATCGTTTCTCATTATATGAGGTTAAGGGGTTTTGATGTTTTACACCCCATGGGCTGGGATGCTTTTGGTCTGCCAGCAGAAAACTATGCTCTAAAAATCAAAAAGAATCCCAGGGAAGTCGTTAGGAATAATATCAGTAGATTTAAAAAACAGATGAAAATGCTCGGTTTTTCCTATGATTGGTCGAGGGAAATAAATACAACTGACTCAAATTATTACAAGTGGACGCAGTGGATATTTTTAAAAATGTTTGAACAAGGTTTAGCTTACGAAGAAAATGTTGCAATAAACTTTTGCCCTTCATGCAAAACCGGGCTTGCCAATGAAGAGGTTGTTGCAGGAAGATGTGAGCGCTGCAAGACCAAGGTAGAAAAAAAGAAAATTAGACAGTGGGTGTTAAAAATTACCAAATATGCAGATAAACTTCTCGAAGGCCTAGAAGATCTTGATTGGCCCGAGCCGATAAAGATGATGCAAAAAAATTGGATAGGCAGAAGCGAAGGATCGAATATATTTTTTGCAATTAAAAATATTAATTTATCAATCGAGGTATTTACTACTCGCGCTGATACTTTGTTCGGTTGCACATACCTAGTGCTGTCGCCCGAATATAAAAACATTGAGAAAATTATTAATGCGTCAGACAATAAAGATGAAATCAAGCAATATGTTATCAAAGCGCGATGCAAAAATGACATTGACAGAGCCAATCTAAAAAAAGAAAAAACCGGGGTAAAATTTAAGGGGATTAAAGCGATAAATCCCGTCAATAATAAAGAGATTGATGTATTTGTCGCCGATTATGTACTGTCGAATTACGGGACAGGGGCGGTGATGGCTGTGCCCGCCCACGATTGTCGTGACTTCGAATTTGCAAAAAAATACGGTCTCGAAATAAAAGAATCGGTTGTTCCCCAAAAGGGCATAAGGGGTAATAAATTACCCTTTACCGAATATGGTTATTTGATAAATTCAGGGAAATTCGATGCAATGAGATCAAAACGCGCAATCTCGGAAATAACCAAAAAATTGATTTCGGAGGGTCGGGCAAGGTTTGGCGTAAACTACAAACTACGCGATTGGATATTTTCAAGACAACGATATTGGGGCGAGCCAATTCCGATTGTGCATTGTCCAAAATGCGGAGCCGTCGGAGTTTCAGAAAGTGATTTACCGGTAATGCTACCCGATGTCAAATCATACGAACCGACCGGAGATGGGCAGTCGCCTCTTCGCAATATTACCGACTGGGTTAAAACGAAATGCCCACAGTGCGGCGGTGATGCTGAAAGGGAAACAAACACAATGCCTCAATGGGCTGGGTCATGTTGGTATTATTTAAGAT
>Ga0265297_10006665_pt1 | contig 16577 bp, 16 predicted proteins | sample Munlanlwell13791_FD_192502 | JGI IMG/M metagenome (GOLD analysis project Ga0265297, IMG submission 192502) | Leachate microbial communities from a municipal landfill in Southern Ontario, Canada - Leachate well 137-91 | ecosystem: Engineered > Solid waste > Landfill > Unclassified | place... | reverse complement strand
ACGACGGCACGATAAAAGCACTCGATGAAAATGAGCTTCCGCTCGTCTTGCCTAAGCTCAAAGAATACAAACCTTCCGGAACCGGCGAATCGCCGCTTGTCCACGCTACCGATTGGCTCGATGTCACGATTAAGGGCCAAAAAGGCAAGCGCGAGACTAATACCATGCCTCAATGGGCCGGATCGTGCTGGTACTACATGCGCTATATCGACCCACACAACAATCAAGCGATCGGAGATCCTGAGCTTTTAGCGCACTGGCTCCCTGTCGACTTGTATATCGGGGGCGCCGAACATGCGGTTTTGCATTTGCTATACGCTCGCTTCTGGCACAAGTTCTTGTATGACTTAGGCATAGTCAAATGCGAAGAGCCATTTCAAAAGTTATTTCATCAGGGCATGATTCTTGGCGAGAATAACGAAAAAATGTCAAAATCGCGAGGCAATGTCGTTAATCCTGACGATGTCATCGCCAAATACGGGGCCGACACGCTCCGCCTCTACGAAATGTTTATGGGCCCGCTTGAAGCTTCATTACCATGGTCGGAAAACGGCCTCGATGGGGCAAGGCGATTTCTCGAAAGAGCTTTTCGCTTATTTAGCGAAGAAGAATTTGTCAAAAAGCACACCGACATCAATGATGGTACCCTAGATTATGCCTATAATTACACAGTAAAAAAGGTGACCGACGATTATCAGAATTTGCAATTCAACACGGCGATTGCCCAGTTGATGATTTTTGTAAACGAAGCCTATAAAGCCGAACGCCTCTATCGTCCCTATCTTGAGGGATTCGTCAAAATGCTCGCGTGTATCGCCCCGTTTATCGGCGAAGAAATCTACGAAAGTCTCGGCCATTCCGAAGGTATTACTTTTGCTAAGTGGCCGACATGTGACGAAAGCAAGTTAGTGCGCTCCCAAGTGACGATGGCTGTTTCTGTCAACGGTAAATTGCGCGGCACTTTTGAAGCGGATTTGGATACCCCCGAAGACGAACTGAAAAAACTGGCTCTCGACCTCGAAGGAGTTAGAAGAAACACCGAAGGAAAAGAAATCGTTAAAATTATTATCGTCAGAGGCCGCATCATCAATATTGTCGTTCGCTAGCAGTCGATTTGCTTTTAAATAATCGAATAATTTTCTATAATCAGTTTGCACGATACTTGCTATGCAAGATTGTAGCGGAGGTAAACACATGCTATTAACGGTCGATGTGGGCAATACCCTCATTGCCTTTGGAGTCTTTGACGAATCTCGCTTGGTTGCGTCTTTTAAAACGGCAACCGATATCAAGAAGAGCCTCGACGAGTACATCTCGACGATCGATACTTTCATCCAATTTCGCAAAATTGATAAAAACGCTTTTCGCGGAGCGATAATTTCCAGCGTCGTTCCGTTTCTAACGGAAGTGATGCGCGAAGCCCTTCGCCTGACCTTTCACTTGGACAGCGTCGTCCTGACACCCGGCCTTAAAACGGGCCTGCCCATTTTCATTGATCATCCAAATGAATTAGGAAGCGATTTGGTCGCCGATTCGGTCGGAGCCATCGCCAAATACGGCGCGCCGCTCACCATCATCGATTTAGGCACGGCTATTAAAATTCTAGCTATCGATCACAAAGGAGCTTTCGTCGGAGCGACCTTTTATCCCGGCCTTTATGTCGCCGTCGACGCCTTAATTGGCCGCGCGGCCCAATTGGCGCGCGTTTCGCTTTCGCGACCGAAAAAAGTAATAGGCAAAAATACCAAAGATTCGACAAATGCTGGCGCTATTTACGGAACGGCCAGCATGATTGATGGTCTCGTCGCAAAATTTGAGGAAGAACTCGGCTATCCGACCAAGCGCGTCATCACTGGTGGCGACGCGCCTTACGTCAAGGATTTGCTGCCTGATTTTATATATGATGAGTTTCTCTTACTCGATGGTTTGCGCATCATATATGAACGGAATGAGGCTAAGAAAAATGAGAAATAGGCTCATCGTAAAAATAGTCTTCGATGCGATGTTTTTGGCGATTATCATCGTCATGACTTTTGTCCCTTATGTCGGTTTTATTCAAATCGGGCCGATCTCTTTTACTTTAATCCATCTCCCGGTTCTCATCGGAGCAGCTCTCTTCGGCTGGAAGCGCGGACTTATGTATGGCATCTTTTTTGGTCTCGGCTCTCTTATTAAAGCGACAACATATCCGGGAACAATTGATTTTCTTTTCGTCAACCCCCTCATATCAGTGCTTCCCCGAGCCGTCTTTGGCCTCGTGGCCGGCCTGATTTTCTCCATCGCTAACAAACTCCCTAAACTTTATCTTAAAGGCGGATTTATCGCCGTTTTATCGTTTTTGCTGACTGCTCTCCACACTTTTTTGGTCTTGACCATGCTCGTCGTATTGTATCGTCAGGAGTTGCAAGGTTTTCTCAACTCGCCAGTCACTTGGGTCGGACTCGCCATTGGCGGATTGATTACGACCGGAGCCATCATCGAGGCCGCAATCGCTGCGGTCATCACTCCGACAGTCGTGCTCTTAATCATCAATAAATACCGTTATAGCGATTTTTTACTGCTTAGCCAAAAGGAGAATCAAAATGAAAGAAATTGACTATATAGAACTCACCAATCCTTATCATGCCAATGCGATAAGAGCGCTTCAAGAACTCGTTAGAATTAATTCAGTATATGACGAAAAAAGCTCCTCGGAAGCCACTCCATATGGAACAGGCGTCGATCGAGCTCTAAAATACATCGGAAGGCTTGCTCGCCAGTTTGGTTTTGAAGTCGACTATTGCGACAACCGGGCGACGGAAATGACGTTTGGCAAAGGAGAAAAACTAATCTCGATTTTTGCCCATGGCGATGTCGTTCCGGTCGGAAGCGGCTGGAAACATGAGCCTTTTGGCGCCCAGATTGAAAAGGGAAGGATGTTCGGTCGCGGCACGAGCGACGATAAAGGACCCTTGATCGCGGCCTTTTACGCGGTTAAAGCTCTTAAGGACAACAATTTAATTGATGGCTATCGCGTGCGAATCGTCGTCGGCGGCGACGAAGAGCGGGGAAGTAGTTGTCTCAGATACTATTTTAAAGAATTAAAAAAAGAACATCCGACTTACGGCTTTACGCCCGACGCTAATTTTCCGGTCATCTACGGTGAAAAAGGCATCAGCAATTTTTGCAGCCGCATGAACCTCGTCCTGCCCGGAATCATGAAAATTTCTGGAGGAGAAGCCGTTAACTCGGTCATCGATACGACTTTAGTCGTCATGAACACCGATGCCAAATTTGAATCGTTCCTAAAAGGACTGAAAAACAAGGTGTCGATCGAAAGCGCCAACGGGATTTCAAAAATACTATTTCACGGCAAAGCAGCCCATGGTTCAACGCCCCAGGCCGGGCTTAATGCCGCTCTTTTTGCTCTTGAAGCGCTCGGCTCCTATTATCAAAACGCCATCCTCTTGAAGATTTTTGCGCAGTTCCGCAACTTTGACGGCAAACCTTTCAAAGGTCACGCTAAAAGCAAAGACTTAGGCGAAACAACCTACAATCTAGGCATTATTTCTTACGACGGCAAAGTATTGGAGTTAAAAGTCAATTTTCGCTATCCCGAAAGTGTCAATGACACCGATTTCGTCCGTCTTTTTGACGAAGCAAGCGGTCTTACAAGCGAAATATACTCGCGGAGCCCAGCTCTCTTATTTCCCATCAAATCTCCACTCATTCAAACGCTTTTAAGCGCCTACCGCAAAGAGAGTTTAGATAAGCGCAGCAAGCCGTTGACGATGGGCGGTGGAACATATGCTAAAGAAGCCCCCAACACCGTGGCGTTCGGCGCAGCCTTTCCCGATGACAATCCGCACATGCACGAAGCCGATGAACACTTGATACTGAACAATTTCTACATGTCGATGGCAATTTATGCCCGAGCAGTCCACATGTTAGGAAATCTTAAATGAGAACTCGCTATAAACCTTGGGCTAAGCCCTTTCTTAGCGAACACCGAGAGATAGCTCTCGAAAAAATTGAAGACGACCCTGGTTTTTTTACCAGCGCTCCGCTCGAGATGGAAATCGGCTGTGGCAAAGGCGATTTTATCGTCGCTTTAGCCGAGCAAAATCCCCACACCCATTATTTAGCATTTGAAGTATCGGCGATGGTCGCCGCCATGGCGACGCGGAAAGTGGTTGAAAAAAAATTAGCTAATGTTCGCATTATCGTCGAGGATGTCGCAAAAGCACTGCCTTCATTAAAAAGTGAATCACTCGGCGCCATCTATCTTAATTTCTCTGATCCCTGGCCGAAAAAACGACACGAGAAAAGACGCCTCACTTTTCCTTCAAAGTTGTTAGAATATACTCGTCTGCTTAGCAAAGGCGGTCATCTCTACTTTAAAAGCGATAACGATAATCTCTATGAATATTCGCTTACCACGATTAAAGACAGTACCCTTGAAATCATCTCTTATACAAGTGATTACGCCATCCTAGATGACGGTGATGCGATGAGCGAGTACGAGAGACAATTTCGCGGGCTTGGCAAAAATATTAATCGCATCGTCGCAAGGAGAAAATAAACATGAAACTAACTACTCGTCAACTATCACTTCTCGAAACCGCGACTCAGCTCGTCGGAGTCCCTGGCGCAGAAAATGAAGTTCGAAGTTTTCTTTTAAACGAATTCCAGGTAAAAGGTCTTGACCTTGTAAGCGATAACCTCGGAAGTCTCTATGCTCATAAAAAATCGAAGGTTGACAACGCTCCGAAAGTCATGGTTGCTGGCCATATGGATGAAATTGGTTTTATGCTCTTATACATTCTTGATAATGGACTGATCAAAACTTCAGCTCTCGGCGGACATAGCAAAGAGACGCTGGCCGCTCATCGCGTTGTTTTAAAAACACAAAAAGGTGGCAAATACTATGGAGCCATCGCCTCGATTCCCCCCCACCTCAAGAATGAAAAAAATGAAGACGAAGATCGCTACATCGAAGAACTCCTTTTCGATTTTGGCTTCACCTCAAAAGAAGAAGCGATTAAAGCCGGTTTGTCAATTGGCGATTCGATCGTCGTCCTCGGCGACTTTAAAGTGTTAAATGACGGACAGAGGCTTTTGGCTAAGGCGTTTGATAATCGCTATGGCGTCGCGCTCGCTCTTGATATTCTCGATGAACTCGCCAATGATGATTTGCCATATGACTTATACATCGGGGCCAACGTCCAAGAAGAGGTCGGCTTACGAGGCGCACAAACTGCCACGCAAGAAATTAAACCTGATTTTGCCATCGTTCTCGATTGTTCACCGGCGCGTGATTTCGGCGATAAAAAAGATGAATACGGACGCCTTGGCGAAGGCGTCTTGATTCGCTATCTCGATCGCTCGATGATCGCCTTTCCAGAGCTCCTTGAGCTGCAGATCAAAGCCTGCCGAGAAACAGGCGTGAAATATCAGTACTTTGATTCTCCGGGAGGAACCGATGCCGGCAGTATTCACAAAGCTAATTCCGGCACCTTGACTCTGACCCATTGCATCTGCGCAAGGGGTATTCACTCGCCGAGTTCAATCATCGATGTCGACGATTATCTTGCAGCTAAAAAATCCTTGCTTTATCTTCTGCGCAACTTCGATGCCGAACAATTGGCTGAACTCAGAGGTTATCGGCGTTAGTATGTACCGGCTATTTTATAACTACCATACACTTGGAGATGTCTTAATGATTGTTTTTAACAATCAAAAGCGAGCCAATCGCGTCGAAAAAAAGGATGGAGCCGCACTTATCTATTGCGATTCGGAACTCATTGGCATCAATCTTTTTGACATCTCGAAAATCATTCGCATCAAAGCGAGAGGAATGATTGTTGATCCCGCCCCAGAATTTCTCAATGTCATCAATCATATTTTAATTAACTTTGGTCTTCATTCACTGCCTGATCAGCTCGCTTCGGGTTTTGTCGTCGCGCAGATATTAGAATTGATCAAAGGCGAAGACAATGACCTTCAAGTGGCCAAAGTTGATATCGGTTCACGCGCCATATATGTTAAGTGTGATGGATGCGAAATACCGCCGTTCTCTCTCGTCGTTATCGCCTTGCCTGAGACAATACTTTTCAACGGCGAATTAGCAGCGGTGGAAGAGCGCAATGGCATGTTCTTTGAAGGCAAGATTTGCACTTATAGAGATTTGAATCTCGAATCGCCGAACGGAGTTGACAAAGCTTATATTATTGAAGAATTTATGGAAATCGGCCAAGATTTCTTTGCAAAGGAGTAGATTATGGAACTAGAAATCGTCTTGAAAAAGCAAGGCAAAATATCGCGGCTCACGAATAAAACTTTTTGTTTTGATGAACGCTTAAAAAGCGGATTTTATGCAGCGAATTATTTTTTAAAAGCTCGCGATATCGTTAAGCGATACAACCCTAATCACATCGTCACGATGCAATTTTTTCAAAGGACCGAAGAAGCCATGGTGTGTGGACTCGATGAAGTCATCGCCCTGATTCACAATTTTGCAATTGAACCCGAAAACTTAGTGATTGAAGCTTTACATGATGGGGATATCATCGCAGCGAACGAACCAGTTCTCAAGGTGACCGGTAAATATGAACACTTTGGCTTCCTTGAGAGCATGATTGATGGTATTCTCGCCCGCCGCAGCAGCGTCGCGACGAATGTTCATCGCGTCGTCGCTAAGCTAAATGGCACCCCTTGCTTTTCGATGGCCGATCGCCAAGATGACTATCTGACTCAAGTAGGCGATGGCTATGCCACCTACGTTGCTGGAATCGATAAAGTCAGCACCGATGCCCAAGGCTACTGGTGGGGCGGAAAAGGCATGGGAACGATGCCCCACGCCCTTATTCAGGTGTGCGGAGGCGACATCATCAAAGCCGCAACCCTCTACCAAAAGACTTTTCCGAATGAAAAAGTGACCGCTTTGATCGATTACAACAACAATGTCGTCCACGATTCCCTGATTTTGGCACGGCATCTCAAGACGAATTTGAAAGCTGTGCGCGTCGATACATCCAAAGCCTTAATCGATCATTATTTCGATGGCAAAGACACCTCGGGATTTAACGCACATGGCGTTTGCAAAGAACTTATTTTTGCCTTGCGGAAAGCATTAGACGCCGAAGGCTTTAACTATGTTAAAATCATTGTTTCAAGCAGTTTTGACGTCACCAAAATCACGGAATGGGTCAAACTCGGAGTCCCGGTTGATATGTATGGCGTGGGAACGGCTTTCGTCAATAATACAACGGTCGGTTTCACCGGTGATTTAGTGCTCCTTGACGGTAAGCCAGAAGCGAAAGAAGGCCGTCGCGATATCCCCTCTCACCGCTTGCAAAAAGTTCCCTATCCCATCTATTAATCTGCTGCGTTTATGAAAATGTCACAGTTGATTATGAAAACATTTTCATATACTATGAAGGGGCTATGGGAGAGAAAAATATGGATTATTTAAAAGATCGCGTCACGATATATGAAGTCGCAAAAGTTAGCGGAGTATCATTAGCCACCGTTTCTCGCGTCATCAACAAGCAGGGAAACGTGACAGAAGCGACGCGATTAAAAGTTGAGGCAACGATTCAAAAATTAGGTTATAAGCCGAGTGGATTGGCCCGGGCTCTGGCGACAAATGTGACGACCAACATCGGCATTGTCATCCCCTCTGCCAACTACGTCTACATCTCGAACATGCTCAACGGAATTACCGAAGTAGCCAAAGAAAAGGGCTTTGTTTTAACTTTATTTGTTACTTCTTATTCAAGAAGTGATGCCCTCGCGATGGTTGAAAAAGTCATCACATCCCATGTCGATGGCGTCATCATTTTTGATGATCAACTCGATCGGGAAGACATCGAAAAAATTAACTCATATTCGGTTCCTACAATCGTCATCAATAACAAAATCACCGGCAATCGCATCGGGTGCATCAACTTCGGATATGAACATGCGGTCAAGCGCATGCTCAAGGCCCGCTACGAGAAGAACGACATGAAGCCGGCCGTCTTCCTCCACGTTCATAATGCCGGCCGTCTCCTCGCTCGCATTGAAAAAGCTTTCATCGATTTTCATAACGATATCGGTGTTCCGTACCGCATCTTTAATGTCGACGATTCGTCGGAGCGCACCTATCTTGATTTCATGGAGTATTTCGTCAAGCATCGCAAAGGCTTTTTCATCGCCTATCGCGATTCGATTGGCGGAGCTATTGTCAATGCCGCAACCGACTCAGGGCTCAAAGTTCCAGAAGATGTCGAGGTCGTATCCATCATCGGCACCAAATATGCTGAAATCATTCGCCCCACTCTTTCCAGTTTCTACATCAATATGCAAGAAGTGGGAAAGCGGGCGATGTATATGTTAATCGACCTATCCAATGGTGAGTTAAACGAAAAAGCCTACAAGTTTGAATCGGCTTACACGGCGCGCAAGAGCACCAAGGAGTAGAGAAATGATAAATATTATCGACGAGCTCAATTACCGCGGTTTAATCAAAGATTATTCTGACGAAAAAGAAATTCGCGAACTACTCGCAACTCCGCAGACGATCTACTGCGGTTTTGACCCGAGTGCGGCCTCGATGCACATTGGTAATTTCGTCATGATCTCCCTTTTGATGCGCCTTCAAAGAGCCGGGCATCGCGTCATTCCCGTCGTCGGTGGGGCGACCGGCATGATCGGCGATCCTTCAGGCAAATCAAAAGAGCGCAACCTCCTTGAAGAAAAAGAGTTAAAAAAGAACACAGAAGCCATTCGCCATCAACTAGCAAGATTTATAAATCTTGAAGATGAAAAACGCGGTATCATCGTCAATAATTACGACTGGTTAAGCAAAATCAGCATGCTCGACTATCTTCGCGACTACGGTAAATATTTTCCTATCAATTATTTACTCAATAAGGAAATTATCGCCAGCCGCCTAGAAAATGGCATTTCCTACACCGAATTTTCTTATAACCTTCTGCAAGCGATTGACTTCTTGACCCTTTTCCGAAATCACGGATGCCGAATTCAAGTCGGAGGCAGCGACCAATGGGGTAATCTCACCAGCGGACTCGAACTCATTCGTAAAGTCGAAGGCAGCGAGGTCAAGGTCGGGGTGATGACCAGCCATTTAATTGTCGATTCATCGGGAAGGAAATTTGGCAAATCAGAAGGAGGCGCCCTCTATCTCGACCCCGAGATTACGAGTCCTTATAAACTCTATCAGTACTTCATTAATGTCGGCGATGCCGATGCCGTTCGCTATCTAAAGGTTTTCACTTTCCTCAATAAAGAAGAGATCGAAGCGATTGCCGCGGCTCACAGCGCGAATCCCGGCCTCCGCCAAGCGCAGAAAACTCTGGCCTTTGAAGTCGTGAAAATCGTTCATGGCCAAGAGCGAGCGGATGAAGCGATAAAAATGAGCGAATCTCTCTTCTCTGGCGACTTTGTGACGATGAGCGAAAAAAATCTCATCGAAGTCTTGGGCGACTTAGAAGTTAAAGTCCCATCAGGAATCATCCTCGAAGAGGCTTTGCTTCTAGCAAAAGCCGCATCATCTAAGCGCGAAGCTCGCGAGTTTTTAAGCGGTGGAAGCATCTCTTTAAACGGCCAAAAAGTTCATGATGGAATGGCGCCTTTAACAAGCGATGGCTCTTTATATGGCAAATACTATGTCTTGCGGCGCGGCAAGAAAAATTACTATTTAATCAACATAGAATAATTGCTCTCACAAAACAAAAAAAGACCCCGCGGGGTCTTTTATTTTTGCCTATCCTTTTACAGTAAGCGGTTGTAGTATTCGATGATTTGCGCTTCGACAATGTCTTGCGGAAGTTCGTTGCGCTCTGGGGCGCGTAGGAAGACTCCTTCGAGCTTTGCGGCATCGACTTTGACATATCCGACGGATGACGGCTTGCTCTCAAGCGCTTCTTTAATTACTTTTAAGTTTTTGCTTGACTCGCGAATGGCGATGACATCATTGACCGAGCAAAGATATGACGAGATGTCGACTTTTTTGCCATTGACGGCGACATGACCGTGATTGACGAGTTGCTTGGCGCCGCGCCGCGTTCTTGAAAAGCCCATTCTAAAGACGAGGTTATCAAGGCGCGATTCCAAAATGCGGAAGAATGCGATGCCGGTAACTTCGCTGGATTTAATAGCGATGTTGAAGAGGCGGCGGAATTGACGTTCATTAACTCCGTACATATGACGAAGCTTTTGTTTTTCAACTAATTGCTTTCCGTATTCGGAAGGTTTTCTTTTGCGAGCGTTGCCGTGTTGACCTGGACCATATGATCTCTTTCTTAACTCTTCGCCTGTTTCAAGCGTTGAAAAGCCAAGTCGGCGTGAGCGTTTGTAATCCGAACCAGTGAATCTCATGTTCTATTCTCCTTTCCCTTATATTTTGCAATATAAAGCAAGAGGTGCAAATTCCATCCTTCGGATGTCTGGGATATTATTTCACCATTGAGCTTAGGCTACTCTATCACATTTGTTCCCGACATCGGACAAGGCGTATTTACATGCTGCATTACATGCAACGATAACTATAAAGGAAAGATGGCGATTAGTCAATAAAAAGAAATGGAGCGGTTCAATCGATTAATAAATATTATTAAGCCTTCGCTTTTTACAAAAATTGGAACTTTATCGCCTCGCTAAAAGTCAAAAAGTCTTTCATAAGAAAAAGTCCAAATGATTTTTGAAATAGCCATTGATGAATGCTATAATCTTTACAAGGTAAAAATCATGTCAGAAGTCCCGACGATCATCTTATTAGGTACGACCGGTTATATTTTCATAGCGATCGGAGCGGCCATAGTTGTGGGTGTGACGATTTTTTTGTTATATAAATTCGTCATCGTTCGCCACTCCGCTCGCAAGCGGGTTCGCGAGCTAGAAAGGCGCTTTGAATATCTTCACGCCCTGCTAATTGGCCAAGATGCCCAGTATGTCAAACGTTTGGAAATCATCTCGCGCACCAATCTTTTATATGTCGAACTGCACACTCAATATCTCAAGCGTTTCAAAGAGCTTCGCGACCGTTTCGATGCTCAAGCTCAAAACACGATAAACGGGCTTAAAGATCTTGTGGATGAAGGCAAATACAAAGCGCTAAAAGTCGCTTATCCGGAAGGTAAAGACATCATCGAAACGTATGAGAAACACGTTAATACGCTCAACGGGGATCTCATCTCGGTCGTCAAGCCCGAAGAAGAAGCGCGCCAAGCCTCTCTTTCTTTAAAAGAGGAACTCAGGAGAATTAAGCAAGATTATTACTCTAAACAAGGAGATTTGCAGCTCGTCATCTCCTCATTTGATGCCGTCTACGAATATATCGATGGTCTCTTTGATGAGTTTGAGCAGTTTGTCGAATCCGCTCAATATGACGATGCCAACACCTTGCTTCCACAAATATCAAAAGCCATCAAAGAAGTCGGCCGCGTCTTGGCCAAACTTCCAAATCTCTGCGCTTTGGTGACGACCGTCATCCCTGATAAAATCGCTTCTTTGATGAATGCCTATGAAGAGATGGTCGATGCAAAGTATCCGCTCCATCACCTAATCGTCAAGAATAATATCTATGATATGAATCGCGAACTTGAAGCCTTGACCAAAAAAATAAAGAGCTTTGAACTCGGCAATGTAAACGATGCCTTAGACAATATCATCGCCCGCATCGATGAGTACTTTCTTCTTTTTGAAGAAGAGAAAAAAGCTCGCGTTGTCTTTGATGCCGAATGCGAAGACATCTATGTCGTCGTCAATACCCTTGAAAAGAAATTTATTCGCCTGTGCAACACGATTCCGGAAGTGAAAAAGATTTATGTGATTAGCTCCGGTTATGCCAATCGGGTCAACGAAATCCAAAATGAAATCAACAAAGTCGGAGCCACCAAGCGATCGCTCGATACTTTCATTCACTCATCGACCAAGCAGCCGTATTCGATCTTGGTCAGCAAGATGCACGAACTCCGCGACGAGTCCAATCTCGCCCTTTCGATGATGGAGGATTTTCAAGTATATCTCGACTCGCTAAAAGAGACGGCGGAAGGAGCATATGAGTTGATTTATGATTTTTATCACCGCGTCAAGAAAGCTGAAAAAATTGTCCGTGACATCTCCCTTGATAAATTCACCGAAAAATACGGTGAGTCACTCGATAAAATTTACGGGGCGTTAAACACGATTAATGAAGTGCTCAACATTCTTCCGATTGATATCGGAACGGTGAGCGATAACACAAAGTGGTTAAGCGAAGAAGGCGATAAAGTCATCAACGAGATCGAAAGCGAAAACAACATGATGTCGCTTGCAGAATCCGCTATTTTGTATGCCAATCGCGACCGCCAACACCTTAGCGACATCCATCATCTCGTCTTACAAAGCGAAGCTCATTTCAATGAAGCAAATTTTGAAAAAGCCTATGTCGACACGAGCAACGCCCTGCGCAAACTTCGCCAAGGCGGAGGCGTCAGCAATTAACTTTTTCAGCATTCAAAACATGATTTATTTAGATAACGCAGCCACGACAAGACCGCGGCGCGAATTAATTGATATTTTTCAAAAGATTGAAGGCGAAGTGTTTGCTAATGTTAACAGCAACCACGCTTTTGGACGCGAAGCCGAAAAATATCTGAACAAAGCGCGCTCGATTCTCCTTGACACTCTCGGAGTTGAAGAGACGCATCGCAGCGTTTTTTGCTCATCGGCGACCGAAGCCAATAATCTCGCGCTCAAGGGGTATGCCTTAAGGCATCAGCAGCGTGGGAAGCATATCATCATCAGCAATATCGAGCACCCTTCGGTTCTTGAATGTGCTCTCCAACTACGTGATTTGTATGGTTTCGAGCTCACGATTCTCAATGTCAATCATCAAGGTCATGTGCGCCTTGAGGATGTGCGAAGTGCCTTAAAGAAAAACACGATCATCGTTTCTATCATGGCGGTTAACAATGAAATTGGCAGCATTAACCCGATACAGGAAATCGCCGCGATTGTCCATCAATACTCACGAGCGGTTTTGCATGTGGATGCAAGCCAAGGAATCGGCAAGGTGCCACTCCCATATCGCAACATTGACTTACTTTCGATTTCCGGACACAAAATAAATGGTCTCAAAGGCAGCGGTGCTCTGATCTTGCGAAAGAACATCGAACTCCTTCCGCTTCTGAGCGGCGGCGGCCAGGAATATGGTTTTCGGAGCTCGACAATCAGCCCAGCTCTCGCTTATACCCTAGCCCTTGCCACTCAGCGAGCTATCGGTAACGAAGCAAAAAATGCGCGGTCTATCGCCGTCTTGAATTCACTGCTTAGAAGCCATTTTTCAAAAAGAGAAAATATCGTTATCAACAGTCCCGAAAAAGCTTCAAGCTATATCGTAAATGTCTCTTTAACCGACAAGAAGGCTAGCGTCATCGTCGAAGCACTTTCGAATCTCGGAATCATGATTTCTTCGGTGAGTGCATGTCATGCCAAAACCGATTCCGCATCTTATGTTGTTCAAGCTCTTGGAAGAAATGAAGACCTCGCTAGAAACACTTTGCGCATCAGCTTCGATTCGGATTCAACAATTGAAGAAGTACAAGCGTTTATTCGCGCTTTTGATGAAATAATGGATCGGGTTCGCTCATGATTTACGACCGTATCATGATTCGCTACGGCGAACTTTCGACTAAAGGTCGAAACAAAATGGATTTCGTCAAGTTGCTGGCCGCGAATATCCGCACTAAATTAGCGGATCGCTTCATCGAAGTAAAACTTGAAACGCGCTTTGACCACATTTATGTCATCATCGGCGATAACGATCCTTACGCAATGATAGAAGAACTTCAAGAAGTGAGCGGAATCAACTCCTTGTCGCTCGTCAGCAAAATTGAAAAAAATCTCGAATTAATAAAAAAGAGGGCCTTGGAAATGGTCCTTGAAAAAGAAGGCCAAACCTTTAAGGTCCGCTCCAAAAGAAGCGACAAAACCTTTCCGATAATCAGCGATGAGATCAATCGCCTCGTCGCCAAAGAAATCCTTATCAATACCAAACTAAAAGTCGATGTCATCAACCCCGATTTAACGCTTGTTATCGAAGTTCGACACGAAGGTGTTTATCTATCGCTCGATACTTTTAAAGGAGCTGGTGGCTATCCTCTAGGCATAGCCGGAAAGGTGTTGATGATGGTTTCGGGAGGAATCGATTCCCCGGTCGCCGCCTATCTGCTGATGAAGCGCGGTGTAACCCTCGAGTGCATTCACTTTGCCTCACCGCCCTATACTAGCAGCGGAGTTATCGACAAAGTTTGCGATTTGTTAAAAAATTTGGCTCGATATCAGGAGAGCATTCGCCTCCATATCGTTCCATTCACCAAACTGCAAGAAGCAATTTATGATCACGTCGACGAAAGCTATGCCATTACGGTGATGAGGAGAATGATGTATCGCATCAGCGACAAGCTCGCCAGCATTAGAAAATGCCAGGCCATCGCTAACGGCGAATCGATCGGACAAGTGGCGAGCCAAACTTTGAAGTCGATGCGCGTCATCAATGAAGTGACCAATATGCCGGTAATTCGCCCGCTAGTAACTTATGATAAGAACGAAATCATTCGCATCGCCAAACAGATAAAAACATACGACATTTCAATCCGCCCTTACGAAGACTGCTGTACGATTTTTCGACCGCACAATCCGCGGACTAAGCCGAATTACAAATCGACGATTTGGGGCGAGCAACAATTTGATTTTGAAAGTCTGATCGTCGAAGCAATAAACGGAACAAAATCAGCCATAATATCCGCTAATAGCGAAGATTTGCAGTAAATTATTCTTCGGCACATAATAAAAAAAGGCCGCTGATTTGCGACCTTATTTTAATTTGCTAATGTTTATTTAGCGCTGGCTTTTTTGCTGAGCTCGACGAGTTGTTTGAAGGCCTCAAAGTCGTTGATTGCGAGTTCGGAAAGCATCTTGCGGTTGATATCGATCTTTGCAAGGGATAAGCCGTTGATGAAACGAGAATACGAGATGTCGCACATTCTGCAGGCGGCATTGATGCGCTTAATCCATAATTTGCGATAGTCTCTTTTAATCTTTCGGCGATCGATGTAGGCATACATCAAAGAATGCATGACTTGTTCTTTAGCCGTCTTGAACAATAGATGCTTGCTGCCGAAATATCCTTTAGCTCTTTTTAATACTTTTTTGCGTCGGGCACGCGTGACGGTGCCACCTTTTACTCTTGCCATTCAGGGCACCTCCTATTTGATGATGAGAAATTTAATTCGTTTGTAATCGCTATGCGAGACGAGACGCGCCTTTCTCAAATGGCGCTTTTGTTTGGTTGTTTTACGTGGGGCTAAGTGTGAAGTATAAGCCGCATGGCGCTTCACTTTGCCGCTGCCAGTAACTTTGATGCGCTTCATCAAAGCTCTTTTGCTTTTCATTTTTGGCATGTTGTTTTCTCCTATTTTTTGATTTTAGAGGCGAGAACTGCGGTCATCCATTTACCTTCGAGTTCGCCTTCTTTTTCGACGCTAGCATATTCTTGAACGAGTTCAATGAACTTATCGAGCACTTCTTTTCCGACTTCCGGATGGGCTAGTTGACGCCCGCGAAAGCGAACGCCGACTTTGACCTTATTGCCATCTTGGAAAAAGCCGATTGCCCCTTTTACTTTTACCATCAGATCGTGAATGCCGATTTGTGGTGTCAGTTGGACTTCCTTAATTTCAATAATCTTTTGGTTTTTGCGACTTTCCTTGGCGCGCTTTTGGGCTTCAAAACGATATTTGCCATAATTTAGTATTTTGCATACTGGAGGATTGGCATTTGGCGCGACGCAGAGCAAGTCAAGTTCATAGCGATTCGCCATATCGTTGGCGGCACGCGAACTCATTTTACCAAGTGAACTGCCATCGGGTCCGATGACGAGAACTTCGGGAAAGCGAATCCGTTCATTGACGAGGTCGTTGTTTGCCTCCGGACGTTTTTGTCCAGGGTTCATGGGTAGGTTAGCTATGGTCGATCAACTCCTTTTCATGTAAATAAAACGGACGCTAGTAGGCGCCCGTTATTTAAAACTTTCGTTTTGTAGCATTGACCAATTAACGATGTTAATCTGGTGAGAAGCAGGCGCGTCTTCTTTCTACGTTTTTATCTACGCCGGTTAGTTTAACATTGCTACGCAAGCGTGTCAAGCATTATTAATAATGCCGTTTGGATGTGATTTCGTCGAGTATCAAATTTTCGAATTCTACTTGAGAAATCGTGATTTGTTTTTCCTGTCCATAAAGCCGATAAGTAAGCGTCTGATCGCGCTTTTCATTGTCGCCGATGACAATTGTGTAAGGAATCTTTTTAACTTGCGAGTTGCGGAGTCTGAAGCCGACTTTCTCTTCTGAATCATCAACGCTGGCGCGAATGCCGAGACTGCGAAGATGAGAGGCTACTTGATGAGCGTATTCGCCATGGATGTTATTATTGACGGGAATGAGGTTGACCTGAAGGGGAGCGAGCCAAGTTGGGAAAGCGCCACCATAGTGCTCAATTAGAATTCCGATGAAACGCTCGAGACTTCCGAAAAGAGCGCGATGGAGCATGAC
>Ga0265297_10006664_pt1 | contig 16577 bp, 13 predicted proteins | sample Munlanlwell13791_FD_192502 | JGI IMG/M metagenome (GOLD analysis project Ga0265297, IMG submission 192502) | Leachate microbial communities from a municipal landfill in Southern Ontario, Canada - Leachate well 137-91 | ecosystem: Engineered > Solid waste > Landfill > Unclassified | place... | reverse complement strand
AGATGACCCACCAGATGAAGAAAAGTCAGACGCGGTTACCTTGGAACAACTGCCAATAGCGCTTGCATCTTGTCCATACAACAAATTTCTAAAATCTTCTGCTTTGGCGTAGTTGATTTTAAGATATTCGGTCACCAGTGGATCCAATTGCTCAACCACTGCATCTGTTTCCTGCTGCTTCTTTTTATAATCCTTAATTTTGTCCAAAGGTGAAATCAACGTAACATTGCCTGTCTCAAACTTGCCCAGTTCTTTGGTCATCATAATGAAGTCTAATGCTTCATCCCAGGGCACATCATCCAGTTTTAAAGTAATAGTGCCTTTAACATCATCACCGGCAACCACATTCTGTCCGGTAAATTCAGCCAGAATGGCAATGACGCTGCGTATTTCAATTTCCTGAAAGTTCAAGGACAACCTGTCGCCGGTATATGTTACCCGCGACCTGTCCAAGGCTTCTTTTTCTTCATTGCTTAAAGGACGAAACTCAACAGTCAGCAAGCCCTCAGACTGAAACACGGAATAATCGTAAAGTTCATTTTGCATGGACACTGTGATGGTGGTTTCCTTATTGGACGAAACCGTATCAATAAACTTAACAGGCGTTGCAAACTCGGAAACATCCAGTCTTTTAGACAAGCTTTCAGACAATTGGGTGTTTAGAAAATTTATAACGACTTTACCGCCTTCTTCTTTGGAATTAACGATAGTATTGGGATTAGCTAGGGTAACTAATATACGTCCTTCACCCTTATCGCCACGTTTAAAATCAAACCCGCTAATAGCCTGCGAAGGTATTAATGCCGCAACCACTGCATTCGTTGCCTTTATTGGAACAGGCGTAGCAACAGGTGATGTTTTTTTAGTTGTGGGTTTAAATGAAGCAGGCGTCACAGACTTTGCACGAGCTAACGTTAGTAGCACCTTATTGCCAACCACTTTGGTTTCAAAGGGCGTCGACTCAATTAGATTAATAACGACACGAACCCTGCCAGCCGCTTCCACTACATAAACACTGCTCGCCGCACCCTGATTTATTGGGTACATTTTTTTAGCTAATGCGTTTTTTACTCCGGAAAAATCCAGTGCAATCCTCGCTGGGTTGTCCGTCTTAAATATTTTAGGTGCAACAGCAGGTCCCGACATTTCCATTTGTACCTGCAGTTTATCTCCAGCTTGCGTCGAGAAATCTATTCCCGATAAAGCCAAATCTTCGGCTCTGACAGATGCCATTTGGAATAAAAATATAAATAGAACTAAGCCAATGCGTACATATAAAGACCGCTCCGTTTTATCTTGTATTCCGTGGGAATCCATCACCATACTGCCTTGTTTATTAATCATTTTTTATCCTCAAAATCACTCTGTCAGAGCCAATGATGTTTGCTGTTCTCGCCACGTTCCCGGTTTATCAGGAACTATTTCCATTAATTCAATTTTATCGTTAAGTATGCGTATGATTTTTCCATGATTTTTACCCATATAATTCCCAACTTGAACACGATAAATTGTCCCGTCACTCGCTTTTACCAAGCCCCACAAGCTCGACTGCATATTTACAGTGCCAACCATTTTTAACCCGTCCAAAGGAAAATTTTCCAATTCTTCTTTGCGGCGCGTGGTATCCGGCCTGATTCCGCTACCTTTTGAAGCATCTACGCCTTCAGCCTGCGCTGGCTGATCAAGTGGCTTGAACGGATCACGCAACCCTTCCGGTTTAAATATAAAGGGTTCGATCACTTTAATTTCAGGCAATGGCTTAATTGGTTCTTTAGGTCTAGTCTTAACTGCCGCGATATATTGATTTAAATCTGAAAAATCGTTACTACAGCCTGCTAACAGAGCAAAAAAAACGATGTAACTTATGACCGGGAGTGTCGTAATCGGTAAGGACCCGATGCGACTCTGTAATCCTAGTCGTTTGCCATTTATCAAGGGTTGTTTATTAAGCTCCATTATTTTCGCCCTCTTTTCTTTTTGGCTTCTGCGCCTTCTGTGGCATCTCCCGTACCTTCGTTATAGGTTTTTACCGTTGCATTCATTATCATCTCTCCTTCCTTGCCTGCCTTTACTTCGGGAACGATATTGACGTCATGTACAGTAACAATTCTGGGCAAAGAAGCTAATCCACTCACAAATAAGCCAAGCTCCTCATATTTACCTATAACCTGAATGCTAATCGGCAATTCTGAATAGAAATCCTTACGAATTGGAGCACTGGGCTTGAATAATCTAAATTCCAGACCGCTGCCTAACCCCGTTTGTGAAATATCCACCAACAGGCTTGCTACCTCTTCTTCTGTGGGCATTTGCCGGATCATTTCATACAGCTGTACTTCAATTTGCGCCAGTTGATCTTTGTAATCTTGAAGATTGACCGCTTTCTTTTGTTTCGTCTCAAATGAAGTCTTCAGTTCCAGCTCTTTCTTCTCAGCAGCATCGAGCGCCGCCAATTGATCAAGCGTATCGTAGTAAACACCTCCACCTGCAACCAGAGCGCATACTATAAAAATTATTGCTGCTTTAATGGGTAAGGGCCACGCGCCTGCCTCATTAAAGTCCCAATTAATTTCTGACAAATCCATTTAGTTGCCTCCTTGCGCAGCTTGTGCATTTTTATTACCTTGCTTTGCATGCATGGTGAAATCGCTTAACAGTTCAAGCTTGGCCTTATCCGGTGACTGAATCACATCAAGCTTTGGCGTATGCATCCAGGAGGATGCTTCAATGGCGTTCATGAAAGTGGAAATCCGTGCATTTGATTGTGACTTGCCGTCGAATGTCAGATCCGCTCCTAGCTGGGTGAATTTTGTAAGAAAAACTCCGTCAGGCGCGGTTTTAGGAAGTTCATCGAACAAATGCACAATCTCAGGACGACTTTCCTGTAATTTTTGAATCAGATCTATTTTGGACAGTAACTTACTTTTCTTTTCTTCAATACTACTAATCTCGGTAATTTTTTTATCTAATAATGCTATTTCGTCTTGCAGTATTTTATTTCTTTGTTCTTGATGCTCTTGCAATCCATTGATATATAAATGAACTCCGCCAAAAGCAAGCGATGTCCAAAGAACCGCAACTCCAAGAGCATTTAAAAAATCTTGTTTTTTCTGCGCGCGCAGCTCTTCACGCCAGGGGAGTAAATTGATTCTTGCCATTAGTCAAAGCTCCTCAATGCCAACCCGCAAGCAATCATCATTGCAGACGCATCATTGCTCAATGCATGGGGCGTGACCCTATTGGATAGCGTCATATTTATAAACGGGTTGGCAATAATTGCAGGCACGCCAATTGTTTGCTGAACCAGCTTGTCAATACCGGGTATTGACGCACACCCTCCCGCTAAAATAATGCTATCAATACGTCTATTTGCACTCGATGAAACAAAAAATTGTATTGATCGTTGAATTTGCTGAACCATGGCTCTTTTAAATGGCTCAAGCACATCCGTTGTATAATTGTCCGGTAATCCGCCAATTTTTTTTGCCAAACCGGCCTCTTCGTAAGTAAGTCCGTACCGGCGCTGTATCTCTTCATCCAACTGCTTACCTCCAAACCCCTGCTCTCTTGTATACACGGTCCGGGAGTTATAGAGCACATTCAACGTTGTCATAGTTGCCCCTATATCCACGATGGCAATAGCTTGACCTTCTGTTGAATCTGGCAATTGATCAACCAGTAATGCAAATGCATTTTCCATTGCAAATGCTTCAACATCGACAATCTTGGCTTTTAATCCTGCCTTTGCTAAGGCTTCAACCCGATCTTCAACGATCTCTTTTCTTGATGCCGCAAGCAGTACATCAACCATTTCCGGATTAATTTCATTCTGACCTTGCACTTCAAAATCGAAATTAACTTCATCGAGTGAATAAGGCACATACTGGTCCGCTTCAACCATGATTTGTTCTTCCATCTCATCATCAGTTAATGAAGCTGGCATCGCTATCATTTTTGTCATCACTGAAGATCCTGCAACCGCCACAGCCGCCTGTTTTAGCTTTGACCCGGATTGCTTATAAGCCATTTTTATGGCATCAGATATGACATCAATATTAGCTATATTTTTATCAATAACAGCATCTTGTGGCAAAGGTGCTACAGCGTAACTCTCAACCCGGTAGCGCGTTCCTACTTTACTCAATTCGAGTAACTTTATAGCCGCTGTACTTATATCGACACCAATAACAGCACTCTGTTTCTGATTAAACCAGCTCATGATTAGCCCTTGAATAACTTAATAATTTATGTGTTTGATAGATTGCTGCGTCGATTTCTCGTCTATAATCAGCAACCATCAAACTTATTTGCTGGTTTGAGTATAGTAGTGTTTTTTATTTTGACATTTAAAAAGGGCATTTTATTTACTTGAAATATTGATTCCTTCGATCAAAATTAATTTTCAATCTTTATTTAACGTAAAATGATAATTTCTTCATAGCCATGTTGTTTCCCAGGATTATTTGTGACTAAAAAATCGCTGAGCAGACGAATACTAAAATGGTTCGCTATTTTTTTTATATTCACTAGTGTAAGTACGCTAATTTCCGGCTATTTTTTATACTCTCATCTATCAGCCGACTTGCCTGATATCAAGACACTGCACAATGTGCAGTATCAAATACCTTTAAGCATTTACACTAAAGATAACCTTCTGATAGCACAATTCGGGGAGAAAAAACGCGCCCCCATTAATATTGAGGATGTTCCTAAACAGCTTATCAATGCATTCCTTGCCTCAGAAGATGACAGCTTTTTTGAACATGCGGGGGTCGACTTTAATGGCCTGATTAGAGCAAGCTTGCATCTCGCATTAACCGGAAAAAAGAAACAAGGTGGTAGTACTATCACCATGCAGGTTACCCGTAACTTTCTGCTTAACAGCCAGAAGACCTACACACGCAAACTCAAGGAAATCATGCTGGCGTTGGCAATGGAACGCGAGTATTCCAAAAATCAGATTCTTGAGCTTTATTTAAATCAAATCTTCATGGGTCACAGAGCCTATGGCATAGCCGCAGCCGCTCAAGTTTATTATGGCAAATCGCTGAATGAACTTACCCTTGCCGAACAAGCCATGATTGCCGGGCTTCCAAAGGCGCCATCAACATATAACCCCATCTCTAATGAACCACGAGCCATTCAAAGACGAAACTATGTGTTACACCGGATGCTGGAGCTTAATTACATAACTCAGCAGGAATATGAAAACGCATCAAAGGAGCCTTCTACCGCAAAAATACAGTATGTTTCACCCGAAATTTCAGCCCCTTATTTAGCTGAAATGGTTCGGCAAAAAATTCTTGAACTCTACGGCGACCAGGCATATACATCTGGATTCAAGGTCTATACATCGATAAGCGGGCCACTGCAAACTGCGGCAAACAAGGCTCTTGAAAATACACTACATGCCTATGATGAACGCCACGGATACCGGTCAAAACATCGTTCAATCATTAACAATGATGATCTTTTCATCGATATGCCTGTCGTAGGCGACACATTACCTGCTCTTGTTCTACGCGTAAATAACAGCCGCGCAACTGCTAAGCTTCAAAATGATGTTGTCATCGAATTACCTTGGGAAAACATTAAATGGGCTGGCAATGCTATTGGGAGGATTCTAAAAACCGGCGACATCATTCACGTACGCCAGTTACAAAATAAGACTTGGGCTTTAGCGCAAATACCCAGAACAGAAGGTGCGTTTGTCTCGTTAAACCCCACCAATGGCGCAATTTTAGCGTTAACCGGCGGATTCGACTTTTCCCGCAACAAATACAATCGGGCAACACAATCCAAGAGACAACCGGGTTCAGGCTTTAAACCAATTATTTACACAACGGCACTGGAACAAGGCTACACGACAGCCAGTATTATCAACGATGCTCCCATAGTCATTGACACCCCGGGGCAAGAAACCGAGTGGCGGCCTGAAAACTACAGCAAAAAGTTCTATGGTCCGACCCGTCTTAGAACGGCTTTAACTCACTCAAGAAATATCATATCCATTCGCTTATTAAAAGAAATGGGCATTGATAAAGCCATTGCCACTGCGAAGCGCTTTGGCTTTACTGAAGACCAATTACCCAAAACGCTATCCTTGGCATTGGGCAGTGGCGATGCCACTGCCCTACAGCTGGCTCAGGTTTATGCCACATTTGCCAATGGTGGGTTTCTCATCACGCCTTATTTTATTGAACGCATTGAATCCGATGAGGGTGAAATTCTTTATCAGGCCAAACCTAAAATCGCCTGCCCTTCTTGCGACAGTAATCAGGAATCAAACCCTATCTATGCGACAAGAATTATTGCGCCAAGAATTAATTTTCTTATGAATTCCTTATTAAGAGATGTCGTCCAATTTGGCACCGCAACAGGCGCAAAAGTGCTAGGCAGGCAAGATCTTGCCGGGAAAACCGGGACAACAAATGAACAACGCGACGCCTGGTTTAATGGTTATACGCAGTCAAACGTAGCAATTGCATGGGTTGGATTTGATGATTTCTCACCACTCGGAAACCGTGAAACAGGCGGAGTAACTGCGTTACCGATGTGGGTTGAGTTTATGCGGACAGCGTTGAAAGACACACCGGAAACTCCACTTGAAGTGCCCGAAGGAATTGCTAAGGCATTTATAGATCCTGCAACAGGTATGTTAACGCCTGAAACGAATAAGGCCGGGGTATGGGAGTTTTTTCAGGCTGAGCTTGTGCCAAAAAGATTCGCACCGCCTTCCAAAAAATCGACAACTGATTACGATCAGTCTGATAAAAAAGTGACTGAAGAGCTGTTTTAGAACATTCGCCTCCTCTGCCATATTTAAATCGCAAAAAAAGGGCGACTAATAGCCGCCCCTTCTCTACAAATCAAATCAATCTAACTTGCCATGACATTGTTTAAACTTCTTCCCTGAACCGCAAGGACAAGGATCATTGCGGCCCACTTTATTGCCATCCCTGACAAATGGTTGATCTGCTGTTTCTTGCTCAGAAGCCTGCGCAAACTCATCATGCTCCTGCAAAGCCGACACTTCCGCATGCTCAAAATGCATCTCTACGGGTGCCTGCCTTTGTTGATCAATGGCCTGAACATCTTCTTCCTGCCTAACCTGAACTTTGAACAAAATTTCTATCACTTCATATTTGATGTGCTCAAGAAGATTGGTAAACATTTCAAAAGCTTCGCGCTTGTATTCCTGCTTGGGATCTTTTTGCGCATAACCTCTAAAGTGAATGCCCTGGCGTAAATAATCCATCGCCGCCAGATGCTCTTTCCAGCTGTTATCCAGCACCTGCAGCATCACTGATTTCTCAAAATGTTGAAGCACTTCTTTAGACATCTGCTGTTCTTTGTCTTTATGGCTCTGCTCCAGAATATCGATTATCCGTTTCCGCAAAGACTCTTCTTGCAGAGAATGATCATCAGCTAGCATTTTACGCACCGGAATTTCAACGTTAAATTCCTGATGCAGATGGTCTTCCAGACCCTTTGTATCCCACTGCTCCACCATGGTTCTTGCCGGGATATACTGAGTAATCACATTATTGATAACATCCTTACGTATCGCAGTGATAATGTCGGAAATGTCCTCCGCCGCCATCAGTTCATTACGCTGCGCGTATACGACTTTACGCTGATCATTGGCGACATCGTCATAAGCAAGGATTTCTTTACGTATGTCAAAGTTGCGTCCTTCGACCTTGCGCTGGGCATTTTCAATAGATCGGGTTACCCAGGGATGCTCTATAGCCTCGCCATTACCCATGCCTAACTTCTTCATTAAACCGGCCACGCGATCGGATGCAAATATACGCATCAAATCATCTTCTAATGACAGGTAAAAACGGGTTGAACCTGGGTCACCCTGCCGACCGGAACGACCTCTTAATTGATTGTCAATACGACGCGATTCATGGCGCTCTGAACCAATTACGTGCAATCCACCATTGGCAATAACCTGTTCGTGTCTGTCCAGCCAGGCTCCACGTACTTTTTCTTTTTCAGCGCCATTGGTATCTTCGCCTAGTGCAGCCAGCTCTGCTTCCAAACTACCGCCAAGAACAATATCGGTACCCCGTCCGGCCATATTGGTAGCAATGGTGACCGCACCCGGCATACCGGCCTGCTCAATGATGTGCGCTTCACGCTCATGTTGTTTGGCGTTAAGCACTTCGTGTTTAATGCCTTGTTTTTTCAACAATGCAGAAATCCGCTCGGAATTTTCAATTGAAGTAGTTCCCACCAACACCGGCTGGCCACGGCTAACACACTCTTTAATATCTTCGGCAACGGCAAGATATTTCTCGTCTGCAGTCAGGTAAACCACGTCACCCAAATCCCTGCGAATCATGTTGCGGTGCGTAGGAATCACGACCACTTCAAGACCGTAAATCTTGTTCAGTTCGAACGCTTCAGTATCTGCAGTACCAGTCATCCCTGACAACTTGTTGTACAAGCGGAAATAGTTCTGGAAGGTAATCGATGCCAGCGTCTGATTTTCATTTTGGATGGCAACACCCTCTTTCGCTTCAATAGCCTGATGCAAACCCTCTGACCAGCGACGTCCCTGCATGATCCGGCCGGTGAATTCATCGACGATAATAACTTCATTATTCGCGACGATGTAATCGACATCTTTTTTGAACAGGACATGCGCACGCAATGAAGCGCTCAGATAATGCATCAGACGAATATTAGTCGCGTCATACAGGCTGGTTCCTTCAGCCATCAAGCTATGCTCCGCCATTAAACGTTCAACCCGTTCATGGCCTTCTTCGGTCAGATAAAGCTGGCGTACTTTTTCATCGACTGAATAATCGCCTGGCTCGCCTTCTTTTTCCTGCTTGGTCAGGAAAGGAATGATCTTATTGACTTTGACATATATTTCGGTGCTTTCTTCAGTAGGCCCGGAGATAATCAGCGGTGTTCTCGCCTCATCGATAAGGATGGAATCCACCTCGTCAACAATAGCAAAACTCAAATCCCGCTGGACTTTCTGTTCCAGACTAAAAGCCATATTGTCGCGCAGATAATCAAAGCCGAATTCGTTGTTGGTGCCGTAAGTGATGTCTGCCGCATAAGCTTCACGTCTTTCGCTGTTTTCCAACTGACTAACTATTACGCCGGTAGTCATCCCCAGAAAAGCATAAAGCCTGCCCATCCATTCAGAGTCGCGCTTAGCCAGATAGTCGTTAACCGTGACCACATGAACACCACGTCCAGGCAAGGCGTTCAAATAAGCCGCCAATGTCGCCATCAGAGTCTTACCTTCACCGGTTTTCATTTCAGCAATTTTGCCGTCATGAAGTATCATGCCGCCAATCAACTGCACATCAAAATGACGCATACCAAAGACTCGCGAAGAAGCTTCTCGGACTGTCGCAAAAGCTTCTGGAATCAGATTATCCAGTTTTTCACCTCGCGCCAGACGATCACGAAACTCCTGAGTTTTTGCTTTTAACGCATCATCAGATAATTTTTCGTATTCCGAAGCAAGTGTATTGATCTTTTTGACCAACGTCCTTTTCTTCTTTACCAGCCTGTCGTTACGGCTCCCTACAACTAGTCTAACCAATTTACCCAGCATGTTTTTTTCCGGTATGAATTTAGTAAATGATTGAATCAAAGCGTTGGATTATATACTGTCTAATCTATTAGTTACAGATAAAAACACCCTTTACCCCCGCCGACAAAAGGCTTTAGCATTAACGAATAAACATTCAAACCATACAATCAGGATAGATTACAAAACTATGCCTGACGTTATCAGTTATTCGATGTACTAGCGAATTATTGTGAATTAGATTCGGAACAGTCACATATCATTCCCTAGACTATCGACTCAGCATCCAGAGCTTAAGAAATAAAGAAGGATCAATTATTACTGTTTTTTAGACTAGAAGTGGAATAGCAAAGTCAGTTGAATGCATCCCGCCCCAAGAGAGCGATATGCTGGTGATAGCTAAAGTATAACGACAAAAAATACAACTTCCTTGCGTTATCTGTTAAGCAAATGATAGGCATAAAAAAACCGTAGCTTCAAAAAGAAGCTACGGTTTGATTTGCGCAATTAGATGATTGTTACTTCTTCTGCTTGCGGGCCTTTTTGTCCCTGTGTCACAGTGAACTGTACTTTTTGCCCTTCATCAAGAGATTTAAAGCCGGAGCTGTTGATGTTACGAAAATGAACAAAAACATCTGGGCCGCTTTCTTGCTGAATAAAACCGAAACCTTTTTCGGCGTTAAACCATTTAACTATACCTGTAGCCATGTGTGAATAATCCTGTAAATGTAGTAATTAAAGCCTTTAAGACTGATGGAGCTGGGAAATATAAGAATTACTTAATGATAAACAGGACGAGCAATACAGACAGAACTTCGTAGAGATAAGCATAACGGTAAATCAATTTCAAGCTAGAGGCATTGTATAGAGGCGTTTTAGCAATGTCAATTTTTATATCCATCTAATATTAAGCAACTATATTTCGTTTTTTTGAAAAAACCAATTATCCTGTACAAAATTTTTCCTTTGACACTTATGACAAGAAAAACCACCTCATTCAAAGCGGCTCTGTTATTTCCCAACCGTATCCTCGCTCATTTTCATAGTCAAATTGAACAACAAAAACAGGCTCTGGAACGCGTCCGTACCGTTTTACCTGCTGCATTAGCCGCACATGCCCTACACTGCGTCATTAATGATAAAAAACTGCTTATTTACACGGATACTGCGGCTTGGGCATCTCAACTACGCTTTTACAACAGCGCCATTCTCGCAATCATCGCTCCGGTAACAAGAGAATCCATTTCGATAATGCAGATTAAAGTCATTGCAGATATCGCAAGCACTCATGCTCAACCAAGCCGGAAGCCACTTATTCCTTCCGCAGAAAAAATAGATATTATTCGAAACCATAGTCTTACTGTTCCGGATGAACAATTAAAATTAGCGTTGCTAAAATTAAGCGCAACGCTAACAAGACTATCCAGTTAAAACTGGACAGCGTAAGAGACGACGTATGGATGCAGAGGGGGAAAGCGCCGAAAACAGGCGCTCTAGGCGATACAGAAACAAATTTCGGAGTCTTTATGCAGCAGGTCGGGGAGATTGTGCAGAACGCATAAAAGAAATCGGAGCTTCTTCTTCGTCCTCAAAAGTAACCATTTCCCACGCTTCCTTATCATTTAATAGGGCGCGGAGTAATTTATTGTTCAATCCGTGACCCGATTTATAACCGGTAAATTCACCAATCAAACTATGTCCCAAGAGATATAAATCACCAATCGCATCAAGGATTTTATGCTTAACAAATTCATCGGCATAGCGCAAGCCGTCTATATTAAGCACTTTATCATCATCGACCACGATTGCATTATCCAGGCTTCCACCCAGAGCAAGATTATTTTTCCTCAGCATTTCGATATCTTTCATGAAACCAAAAGTTCTGGCTCGACTCACTTCCTTAACAAACGTGGTCGATGAAAAATCCATCGTAGCTGTTTTTACATGCTCTTCAAAAGCAGGATGCTCAAAATCAATCGTAAAAGTAACCTTAAATCCTTCGAATGGCGCAAACTCAGCCCATTTATCACCGTCTTCAACTCTTATACTACGCTTTATACGCATATACTGTTTTGGACTGTCTTGCTCTTCAACGCCTGCAGACTGGAGTAAAAAAACAAAAGGGCCGGCACTCCCATCCATAATCGGAACTTCCGCCGCACTAACATCAATAATTGCATTATCAATACCTAAGCCGGCAAAAGCTGAAAGCAAATGCTCAATGGTTGATATCTTCACATCGCCTGCAACCAATGTTGTTGAAAGCATGGTTTCGCCAACATTTTCAGGTGTTGCCTCAATAGTAACCGGATTATCAAAATCGACCCTGCGAAATCTAATTCCGGTATTTGCTTCAGCAGGGCGTAAAGTTAAATAAACTTTATCGCCCGTATGCAGCCCAACACCTGTTGCCCTGATTGTGTTTTTTAAAGTTCGCTGTTTAATCATAAAATAAATAACGCCAAGTAAAGAAGGCAAAAGTTAAAGATTCTATCATAATCAGTCTCAAAAATAGATACCGAATCCACATTCACCTGAACTAGTCAGCTTGACGCCTTAGAAACGCTGGAATATCCAGATAATCTAAATCCACATCTTTTTTAGGCTGCGCTCCAAAACGTGTTTCTCTGCTTTCGTTTTTGTTTTGGCGCAGTACCGTCGGCTTATCCAAGCCTTCATAATTGGCCTCACCTGTAATCACATTCTGATTAATGTGCCCAACTGTCGCTTTCGGTGTGGCCTTAGCCGCCCGTGCCAATCCCATTCCTGTAGCGACAACTGTCACTTTAATTTCATCGCCTAACTCAGGATTAATAGACATGCCAATTTTGATAACGGCATCCTCTGAAGCAAATTCATGAACGATCGTACCGACCTCATCGAACTCTGCAATACCCATATCAGCGGCCGAAATATTAACCAGAATACCGAGTGCGCCCTGCAAATTTATATCTTCCAACAATGGACAGGCGATTGCTTTCTCAGCCGCTTCTCTGGCCCGATATTCACCTGCTGCCGAACCTGAACCCATAATGGCCGCACCCATTCCAGCCATTACTGTTCTGACATCAGCAAAATCCACGTTGATCATTCCAGGATGAACAATAAGTTCAGTAATTCCCCTCACGGCATCCAGTAAGACATTATTAGCCGCTTTAAATGCATTCACTAAAGAAACGTTGTCACCCAGTACCGGCAATAATTTCTGATTAGGAATGATGATCAATGAGTCAACATACTTTTCAAGCTCTGCTATACCTTGCTCTGCAGTTGCCAGCTTCTTTTTGCCTTCAAACAAAAATGGTTTTGTCACTACTGCAACAGTCAGAATACCCATTCCTTTGGCAATTTCAGCAATAACTGGAATTGCACCCGTACCGGTTCCACCACCCATGCCCGCAGTCAGGAAAACCATATCCGCACCCTGTAAAACTTCTTTGATGCGCTCCTTATTTTCATTTGCTGCGAGCCTTCCAACTTCTGGGTTTGTTCCTGCACCCAAACCTTTGGTCAATTCAACGCCTAATTGAATAATCGTGCCAACATTTAATTTTCTTAATGCCTGGGCATCAGTATTTGCGCAGATAAACTCAACCCCTTCAATATGGTTAGTAACCATATAACTGACTGCATTACCTCCACCGCCACCCACGCCAATAACCTTGATGACTGCACTTTCATTACTAAAATCCATTAATTCATATTTCATTGTCGCTGCCCCTTAATATTTTCTGCAAAACTATTAAAAATTACCCTGAAACCAACTTTTCATTCTTGAAAACACACTAGGGCCTTCAGCGTCAATTCTTCTGCCTACGCCCTGATGATCCTTTCCATACATTAATAATCCGACTCCTGTAGAGTGAATCGGATTTTTCACCACTTCTGCCAGCCCTGAAACATTTTGTGGAACACCCATTCGAACCGGCATATGAAAAATCTCTTCTGCCAGATCTATTAATCCCATTACTTTTGAACTGCCGCCCGTTAACACTATCCCGGCAGCAATTAATTCTTCATAGCCGCTACGCCTTAATTCCGATTGAACCAGAAGCATTAATTCTTCATAGCGAGGTTCAATAATCTCTGCTAAATTTTGCGTTGAAATCTTGCGAGGTGCCCTATCGCCGATACTTGGCACTTCAATTGTTTCATCAACATTCGCCAACTGCGTTAATGCACACGCATATCTCCGTTTAATATCTTCGGCATTGAGCGTTGGCGTACGCAACGCGACAGCAATATCATTAGTGACCTGATCACCCGCGATTGGTATGACTGCCGTGTGTTTTATTGCACCATCTACAAAAATTGCAATGTCTGTTGTCCCACCGCCAATATCAATTAAACAAACACCCAGTTCTTTTTCATCTTCCGTGAGTACAGAATTACAGGATGCCAATTGTTCCAGGACAATATCATCAACCTCCAACCCACAACGGCGAATACATTTGACGATATTCTGTGATGCGCTGACACTGCCGGTTACCATGTGAACCTTTGCCTCCAGACGAATTCCCGACATACCAATTGGCTCTTTAATACCGTCCTGAAGATCGATAACAAACTCCTGCGGCAATATATGTAAAATCTTCTGATCCGCAGGTATAGCTACAGCACGAGCAGAATCAATCACCCTGTCTATATCATACTGAGTCACTTCCTTATCCTTAATTGCCACTATGCCGTGTGAATTAAGACTTCTAATATGACTGCCTGCAATACCTGCATACACTGACTTAATCTGACAACCCGCCATTAACTCAGCTTCTTCAATGGCACGCTGTATAGACTGCACAGTCGATTCCAGATTTACGACAACACCTTTCTTCAGTCCACGCGACGGCGTTGATCCAATGCCTATAATTTCTATATTGCCATCACTGGTCAGCTCACCAACAATAGCCGCGACCTTCGAAGTACCGATGTCCAACCCGACTATTAAATTACGTTCTGTTTTTTTCGCCATTTTGTTTGCTCTGTATTGCCCTGATTACCCATTTATTTCAACTTGCGGATTCGCGATTTTTTTCCAGTCAATTTGTTCAGCTCCAGGTTTCCATGAAACCGCATATCCATTGGGATATCTCAAATCAACTATGGCTATTCGCTCAACCTGCTCTTGTCCTAGCACATCCAGCGTTTTCAAAAAACGCTGCAATTTCTTTAACTGTTCATTCCGCCCCAACAGTATTTCCGTGCCTGTTGTTAATTTAATCTTCCACGCCCACCGATCATTAATACTGAACTCCGCCAATTTCATGGACTGATCCGCTAAAGCTGTTTTAATGCCCTTCATTATTTCCAATGTCTTTGTTTGTTTCAGCTCCGGGCCCTGCAGTAAAGGTAATGTTTTAAATTGTTCTATATTCTTCGGTGTAAATATCTCACCCTGTGCATTCATAAGACTTTGCTGCCCCCATCGTACATAGGGCTTTTTTTCATGTACTTTTATGGCTATCGCATCAGGCCATACCCGCTTAACCGTAACAGTTTCTACCCACACCAATTTCGAGATAGCCTCATGAATTGCCTGCATATCCACATCAAAAAAACCGGTCATCACTAAAGGCTCTAAAGCAGCCTTAACTTCGTCCTTACTGAGATACTGAAAAACACCTTCGGTTCTCACATATTTAATCGGCATGGCACCGGAGCCACTCTTAGCCGCATAGCCAAACAGCCAAATCAGACCAGTTAAAAGCAATACTAACATCATGATTTTTGCTGTTCGCATGGTCATTACCTGAGACTGGTTTCCAAGATCCGCCAAACTAATTCTTCAAAATCCATACCTGCCTGCCTAGCCGCCATCGGCACTAAACTATGATCTGTCATTCCTGGGACGGTATTAACTTCTATCAGCTGATACTGCCCTGAATCATCAACAAACACATCGACTCTTCCCCAGCCTTTGACGCCTATTACCTCACAAGCCTTTACAGCCAATTCCCTTACGAACAACTCTTGATCCTGACTCAAACCGCAAGGACAATGGTATTGCGTAGTCGTGGCCTGGTATTTTGCTTCGTAATCATAAAATTCGTTCGGCGTTTCCAGGCGAATAACCGGCAGCGCCTCACCATCCAATACCGCAGCGGTATATTCTTTACCTGTCACCCAGGCTTCTGCGTAAACGTCACAACGATATTCCGCCGCCACTTTTAGCGCTTGTTGCAACTCATCCCGATTTGTTGCCTTACTCATACCTATGCTGGATCCTTCCTGCGCCGGCTTGACGATGACCGGAAAACCCAACTTTTCAATACAGACGTCCAGATCATTTTCATCTTTCAATACATACCATTTAGGCGTAACCAGTCCGTAACCCTGCCAGCACAGCTTGGTTCGGAGCTTATCCATGCTTAAGGCCGAAGCCATGACGCCGCTACCGGTGTAGGGAATACCCATAACCTCCAGAACCCCCTGCAGCACGCCATCTTCACCGCCGCGGCCGTGGATGATATTAAATACCCGGTCAAACTTCTGTCCGGCCAAAGCGTCAATTGGGCTGCCCGTCACATCAATGGCAACAGCATCCACACCTTTACGTTTTAAAGCCTCGTAGACAGCTGCGCCACTTCTTAAAGAGACGTCCCTTTCAGCTGCAGATCCACCCATCAACACTGCAACACGCCCAAATTCTTCCGGTTTTTTTAGTACTAATGCTTTCATATTTCTTTGCCTACCATGCAAACCTCAGTCTGCAAAACCACACCCTGATGTTCTTTAACTTTATCTCGTACATAGTTAATTAAGGCCTCGATATCCGCCGCTTTTGCATTACCGGTATTCACAATAAAATTTGCATGTTTTTCCGATACACAAGCACCGCCAATGGCATAACCTTTTAAACCTGTTTGTTCTATCAACCGTGCAGCATGATCGCCTTCCGGATTTTTAAATACCGACCCGCAACTGGGCTGGTTTGTCGGTTGAGTTGCCGCCCGTTTTTCCAATAATCCTCTAATTTTTTGCTGGCTCAATGCTGTATCACCTTGTTGCAAACTTA
>Ga0265297_10006663_pt1 | contig 16581 bp, 18 predicted proteins | sample Munlanlwell13791_FD_192502 | JGI IMG/M metagenome (GOLD analysis project Ga0265297, IMG submission 192502) | Leachate microbial communities from a municipal landfill in Southern Ontario, Canada - Leachate well 137-91 | ecosystem: Engineered > Solid waste > Landfill > Unclassified | place... | reverse complement strand
GCCGAAATTCAGGAAACTTTTGAAAAAAAGGGTTTTCGTAAAGGTAAAGCACCTCTTGACGTAGTTGAACAAAATATCTCACCTCAATCCGTAATTGAAGAAGTCTTAAATCATCTTTTACCAAAAGCCTATAAAAGTATCATTGATGAACATCAATTAAAACCGGTCACCGAACCAACAATTAAAATTAAAAGTGAAAAACTTTCCCTCGATTCTGATTGGATATTGGAATTAGAAAGCACTGAATTACCTGAAGTCCAAATCGATCCAAAATTTTTTAACGAAATCAAAAAATTAAACAAGGATCAAAAATTGGAAAAAAAGGAAAAGATGGACCAAGTAGTTACTCTGATTATCGCTCACACCAAAATTGAATTACCTCCCGTCTTACTAAGTAATGACGTTAATCGCCGTTTATCCGACTTAGTTGAACAATTACAATCAGCTAACTTGACAGTTGAACAATATTTAAAAAATAAAAATATTACTTTACCTCAGTATCGCGAACAACAAGAAAAACAAATTAAAAATGATTGGGCACTAAATCTGGCCATTAATCAAATTGCTATTGATCAAAAAATCAAAGTTGAAGATAGTGAAATAAAAGATATATTGTCAAAGAGTCCGGAATTGAAAAATGACCCCAATCTTGTTTATTATCTACTTACCCAACAAAAGGTTCTGGACTATCTACAAAGTATCTCATAATCTGATATAATTCCTTCACTATGGCAGGTGGGGGTATTACTGGAAAATTCGATCCAAAAAAGAATAACTCATTTAAGAGCGGTAATAGTAGTGAAATTCTAAAAGATTCCGCCACCAATTCATCTCCCAAAAAATTTTCCTTAAGCGGTATTCTCGGACTAAACCAAACCGTAGAACTAAATAAAAACACCCAAAAAACTGAAAGTTGGGGCAAAGAATTTTTTGGTAATGTTAACCTTCTTCAACAACAAGAAAAAGTTCTTTTCGACCAACACCAAAAAGAGTTAGATAAAACCGTCGCCGAACTACAAGAAGAAATTAAAAAATTAATTCACGCCACCGACAACTTGGAAAAAGATGTTCAAAATATCCCCCTGGAAAGCATTCCTGAAACCTCCGAATATCAAATCAACTTTTTAGTCAGAATCAAAAATTTTATTGCTAATTTCCGCAAAAATATTAATGAAGCCAGCTCTTGGATAGAATCATTTTCTAGTAAAAAGAAAAAGAAAAACTATTTTTGGAATACCGCTAAAAATAAAAAAAGTGGTGGTGAACAATATCTAAACAGTAACGAACATTCTGCTTCCAGAAGCGTGAATTAAAATTTGTTATAATTCCTTGTCTGAATCTGTAGCTCAGTTGGTTAGAGCGCTTCATTGACATTGAAGAGGTCACAGGTTCGAGTCCTGTCAGATTCACTTAATCTTGATATAATCAACCATGCCAGAAACCATAATAAGTATTGGACAAGAAGGCGATCAAAAGTCAGTTACAATCGGACCTCAAAAAGAGGGAGAGTGGATTGAAGTTAAATCACCAAAAGACGGCGTTACTGTAAAAGTCACCAAATTATCTCCTCCCACTACATCGCCCGACAGGGCATAGTTTTTGTGCTTTGATTCGGGCTCTCAATTTTTTTGTTATTAATCTATAATTATCCTATATGTCACAAATTGACGCTTCCAAACACAATTCAGATCAACTTTATAAAATCCGCCACAGTGCCGAGCACATACTGACTCAAGCCATGCAAAGAGTCTATGGTAAGGACAAATTTTATATGGCCATGGGTCCAGCTACTGACGATGGTTATTATTTCGATTTTGAACCTTTAAACGGTTTCAAAATTTCCGAAGAAGATTTTCTCAAAATCGAAGCCGAAATGGCCAAAATAATAAAGGAGAAACAACCTATAATTAGGTCAGAAATTACTATAGACCAAGCCAAAGAATTATTTAAAGATAATCCTTATAAATTAGATTGGTTAAATTCTATCGAGGATAGAAATGAAATAATTTCTATTTACAAAACCGGGGAAGAATTTACTGATCTTTGTGCCGGTCCTCATGTTGAAAACACTAGCGAAATCAAAGCATTTAAACTTCTTTCCATTGCCGGAGCTTATTGGCATGGTGATGAAAAAAATAAAATGCTTACTCGTATCTACGGTACCGCCTTCGAAACCCAGCCAGATTTAGAAAAATATCTTTTTATGATAGAAGAAGCCAAAAAACGCGACCATCGAAAATTAGGCCCACAATTAGGTATATTTTTCATTGATGAAACTGCCCCTGGTATGCCATATTGGTTACCAAAAGGAACCGTTATTATTAACGAACTTCTAAATTTTTGGCGAGTTGAGCATCAAAAAAGAGGTTATCTGGAAACTATTACCCCACAACTTAACAAAAAAGAACTCTACGAAACATCAGGTCATTGGGATCATTATCGAGAACACATGTTCATTTGCAACATGGGTGAAAATGAAATCTATTGTCTAAAACCAATGAATTGTCCCAATGCTATGACCATTTTTAAACAAGGTATTCACAGTTACCGTGATTTACCCCTTCGTCTTTCAGATTGTGATGCCCTTCACCGTCACGAAAAATCCGGAGAACTGAATGGTTTACTCCGGGTTCAGAAATTTGCTCAAGATGACGCTCACATTTTCGTAACAGAAGAACAAATTGGCGAAGAATATAAAAGAATTCTTGAAATTGCCAATCTTTTTTATTCCATTTTTGGTATCAAATTTAAAATCCGTCTAGGTACCAGACCCGATGATTTCATGGGTGATATTGCTACCTGGGACAAAGCTGAAAAAGAATTGGAACAAATATTAATCGACAATAAATTCGATTATTTTGTCGGTGAAGGTGAAGGCGCATTTTACGGACCAAAATTAGATATCCTTATGGATGACTGTCTCGGCCGTCAATGGCAAACCGGGACCATTCAGTTGGACTTTCAATTGCCCCGAAAATTCGACTTAAAATATACCGATTCCGATGGATCTGAAAAAACTCCAGTCGTAATTCACCGAGTAATTTATGGTTCACTGGAAAGGTTTATGGGTATCCTAATCGAACAATTCGCCGGTGCCTTTCCCACTTGGCTTTCACCAGTTCAAGCCAAAATTATTCCTATCACCGATTCTCAACATGAATATGCCAATAAAATATTAACAAAATTAAGAGAAGAGGGGATAAGAGTTGAACTTGATGATCGTTCCGAAAAAATGCAGGCAAAAATTCGTGATGCTCAGATGGAAAAAATCCCCTACATGTTAATTATTGGTGGCCGCGAAGTTGACTCAAACTCTGTTTCCGTCCGTCAACGTGATGGTCAAGACTTGGGAGCAATTCCCTTTGATGAATTTTTAGCCAAAGTTAAGGAGCAAATCAACACCAAGTCTTTAAATCTGATAAAATAACTCAATGTCACAAAAGTATTACAGAATTAATCGACAAATAACTGCTCCCACTATTCGTCTTCTTAACGATGAGGGCAAACAAATTAATGTCCTTTCCTTGGCCGAAGCAATTCAACTTTCCCAAGAAACTGGCCTTGATTTGGTAGAAGTTGCCAGCAATGCTGTACCTCCGGTTGTCAAATTAATTGAATATTCAAAATTTAAATATCAGGAAGCCAAAAAAGCTAAAGCTGAGAAAAAGGGCATGAAAGGTGGTGAAACCAAAGAAGTTCAAATGACACCTTTTATTGGTCAAGGTGACTACGATACTAGAGTTAAAAAATCAAAAGAATTTTTAACTACTGGAAATAAAGTTAAATTAAGTATAAAATTCCAAGGTCGCCAAATTCAGAAACCTGAATTCGGTTATCAGCTAGTCGAAAAATTCAAAAATGACCTGGCTGAGATTTCTGCCCCCGAGGGCACCGCAAAATTGATTGGTAAAAGACTATTGATTACTTTTACTCCAGTCAAAAAACCAAAAAACTAATATGGAAAAAGCAAGTCTGAAACACAAAGTAAAAAAATCGGTAAGTAACCGTTTTACTGTTACCAAAAATGGTAAAGTTATGCGCGAATCATCTTTTGATCGCCATCTCCGACGTAAAAAAAGTAAAAAGCAATTACGTCGTCTCAAAGGTAAAAAAGTGGTTACCGGTCGTTTGGCTATGAAAATTAAAAAATTATTAGGTAAAAAATAAAAATATGAGGGTTAAAACAGGTACAGTAAGACGTGAAGGTCATAAAAAAGTATTAAAGCTCGCCAAGGGTTATTGGATGACCCGCTCCAAGCGCTACAAAGTCGCTTCGGAAGCTGTTCTACACGCTGGTCAATATGCATTTAACGGCCGCCGTATTCGCCGACGTGATATTAGAAAAGTATGGATTGTCAGAATTAACGCTGCTCTTCGTCCTTTTAATATCAGTTATTCTGTTTTTATCAAAAAACTTAAAGATAATAAAGTGGAACTGAATCGCAAAATGTTAAGCGAGATTGCTATCCACGAACCAGCTACTTTCAAAGCTATCTTTACTTCCCTAAAATAATCGGGGAGCTTTAAGCTAAAAAAATATTAAACTCCCCGAAACAGGGGAGTTTTTTGTTAATATAGACATATACACAAATGGACTTAAATAATATTTTATCTGATTCGAAAAACAAAATCGATTCCACCACTACTTCGGCAGAATTAGAAAATATTCGTGTTGAATTGTTGGGCCGGACCGGATTAGTTAATAAATTATTTTCTGAAATCAAAACTGCTTCCAACCCTCGTGAATACGGTCAACAATTAAATAAATTAAAAAATGAAGTTGAAGAATTAATAAAAAATAAATCTGTTTCCGTCAATTCTGTAAATCAAAATATAACTAATAAAAAATTGGCTCCATCCGTCATAACTTTAAAGAAAGTGGGTCATCTCCACCCCATCACTCAAACCGAACGTCTATTAAATGATGTCTTCCAAAAAATGGGTTTTTCCTTATACGATGGTCCAGAAATAGAAAATGACGAATATTGTTTTCAACGATTAAATGTTCCTCTTGATCATCCCGCTCGAGAAATGCAGGACACCATTTACATCAATGAACCAAATATCTTGTTACGCACTCAAGGATCTTCAATAGAATCAAGACTCCTGGCCCAAGAAAAGCCGCCTTTTAAAGCCGCTTTTCCGGGACGGGTTTATCGCAACGAAAAAGTCAATAAAAGTAATCACTTTATTTTTCATCACTACCAAGGTGTTGTCGTTGATAAAAACATCAATCTTAAAGATCTTTTTGGAACTATCAATTGTCTTTTTAAATCTCTTTATGGTCCCGATGTTAAAATTCGCTTCCGCAATAAGTATTATCCTGAAGTCGAGCCAGGAGTTGGTCCCGACATGCAGTGTTTTAATTGTCATGGTACTGGTTGTGGCATCTGCAAAGGCGCCGGTTGGATAGAAATGGGTGGTGCCGGCATAATCCATCCTAACGTTTTAAAAAAGGCAGGAATCGACCCGAAAATCTGGTCCGGATTTGCTTTTGGACTAGGTCTCGATCGTTGGGTAATGGCTAAATACAATATTAAAGATATTCGAACTTTACTTGGTGGTAATTTAGCCTATAAACCAAACGAAATATGAAAATAATCTATTCTGAAATAAAAAAATGGTTACCGAAACTTTCTGACGATGCTCTAAGTTTACGCGACAATCTCACTCAAATCGGTCACTTCGTATCCGGTTTTGAGCAAATCGATGACGAAACAATTCTTGATTTAGAAATTCGTCAGAACAGAGCCGATTGTCTAGGTTACTACGGAGTTGCCCGAGATTTGGCAACCTTCTATCAAATAGATTTAAAAATCCCCGAAATAATAGATTTCGAATTTTCAGATTCGATAATTCCCATCACCGTTAATTCCGCTGATGTCCATCGAATTCAAGCGACAAAAATATCTAATATAAAAAATTCTCTATCTCCAAGTTGGCTTGTAAAATTTTTAAAACTGCATGACATTAATTCGATCAATACTCTCGTCGATTTAACTAACTATGTCATGCTACAGTGGGGGATTCCTTGCCATGCTTTTGATTTTAAAAAAGCCCCACAATTAATCTGGGAAAACAATACCAAATACAAAGAATTTATTTCTCTTGACGGTAGCAAAATAAAATTGGCTCCAGGCAATCTTTTAATTACCAATTCGAACAAAGTTTTATCTCTTTCATTTATCGGTGGTCAAAATTCCGGCATTGAATTAAACACTACAGACTCAATTCTTGAAATGGCTATCTACAATCGTTCAAGAGTCAGGACAGATTCACGTTCCCTTAAAACTATTACCGATGCATCAATCCGTCTTGACAAAGAATTGGATACCGAAACAATTCCTCAAGCCTTCCGTCACCTACTTTCCCTTCTCATAACTCATTGTCAGGCCACTATTAGTGGTCAATTATTGGATATATATTCCAAAGTACCAACCAAAAATATTATTGAATTTAATGCTAATTCACCAAGTATTTTCGCTGGTATTAACATTTCTCCTGAATTTTCTATAAATTGTCTCAAAAATCTTGGTTGTTCTGTTATTAAAAATCAAGAATCTGGTTTCTCAATTTCCCCCCCCTCAATTCGCAAGGACATCTCTATCCCCGAAGATTTAATTGAAGAAGTAATTCGTTTCTATGGTTATTACAAAATTCCTACCGATACTCCGATTAGTTCTCAAATTCTTCCCGATATTACTCCGCCCATATTGTATCTAGCCGAAAAATTTAAAGACCAATTAACTGCTCTGGGTTATGATGAAATCCGTTCTTGGCCTTTAGTCAAAAATTCTCTTGACGATACGGCTGTTTACACTCAAAACTCTATCAATTCAGACTTTCCGGTTTTACGTCAAAGTATGATTCAATCTCTAAAACAACAACTGGACCAATATCAAAGATTTAAATTACCTCAACCTCAATTTTTTGAAATTGGTAAAATTTTTTCTCAAAAAGACGGCCAATATCTTGAAAAAACAGCTTTAGGAATTTATAACTATGATTCTAGTAAATTACTATCTGATTTAAATGACCTATATCTAAGTACCAATATTGTTGACAATAATTATTGTGAAATTATTTTAGATGATTTACCAGAACCTGAAAAATACATTCCAACTTATATACCCTCAAACGCCATCGAACTAACTTCTCAAATAATAACTCTCGACGCCAACCTTACTTTAGATGATAAGAGTGAGCCTCTCGAACTCATCAAAAAATACAGTAGTTTAATTGACTCAAAAATTTTGTGGTCCATGCAAATCACTGACATTTATCACGATGAAAAATTAAATAAATATCGTTATACTTTTCAAGTATCTTATTATAACTGTGACGATAAAACAGCCAAAAAAATTCATTTATCTACATTTAATTTAGACACACTGGTTACACACTAGCAGACAAGATCATTCACTGCTAAACAGGGTTCCAAATTGAATTAAACGGTATCACAGGCTATTTATATGTATCAATCTATGTCAAACCTATTCCGGTTATAGTAGGAATGATTGTCGGAACCAAAGTTGGAGACAGAGTTGGAACCAAACTTGGAATCAAAGTTGGAGTCGGTTTTGGAGTCATAGTTGGAGTTGGACTTGGACTCCAATCCCATGGAACATTAACTCCAATTCTTATTTCTCTTTCATTACTAGCCCCATCCTTGTCAGTCGCCTTTGTCTTCAAAACATGAGGGCCGTTACCCATATTAAAATTACCTTCAAATGGTCTTTCATTCCAGGTTTTAATTTCATTTCCGTCAACCCATAATTTGACTTCCACAATTTTCTTTAATGAACTGGTAGTGATTTTAATTCCAACATCATTTCCCTGAGTCGAACGATCACCTGGTTGTTCAAAATTTACTCCCACCACTCCATCATTACGGCATAGGCTAAATGGGGGAATATAAGCCTCTTTATTACTTTGTCCGTTTATCCAACCATCAATTCCTTCCTGCCATCGGTTCCGACCATCAGAACTTACCGGGTCAACTTCTTTAAAGTTAAAATATTCTTTTTCATTAAAATTTCCATTGGCCACATCTTCTGGAGGGGCCAATCCAAATTTGTCCTTACAAACTTTCAATTTTAAATGGATTGGATCAGAAGTATTAGTCTGAGTTCCGTCAATAAAATATTCTGTTTTACTTTCAAAACCATCATGAACTCCATATCCAGATAATTTGTCAACTGAAATATTGACAATTTTTTCAGGAATCGGAAAATCTTGCTTATCACGTTTTGGCAAAGTGTAAAGCATTATTTGCCGCCAAATTGGTGCTGCTCCGGAAACTCCAGAGGCAATTTTTCCCATTGGGGTACTGTCATTGTTTCCCACCCAGACTGAAACCAATAAATTTGGAGTCCAACCAATTGTCCAGTTATCTTTTTTATCATTAGTTGTTCCGGTTTTAACAGCAACCTGATAATTGGAAATAATCAAACTATTTACCACTCCAAAAGTTAACGCCCGAGCGTTATTGTCAGCCAATATATTAGAAATGATAAAGGCCTCCTGAGGACTCATTACTCTTTTTCCCTTCACCGGCTGAAATTCTTCTAAAATTCGCCCATCTTTATCTTCAACTTTTAATATCCCCACCGGGTCAACCCGCATCCCTCCATTGGCAAAAGCCGAATAAGCCGAAGCCAAATCAATCATCTTTACATCAGCTCCACCAAGTGTCACCGCAAATCCAAACTTCTTCATGTTTTCCACCGTCGGTTCTAAGGTAGAAATACCCATATCATAAGCTTGTTGTAACATATTGTTTACTCCGACTGAGGCCAACATTTTTACGGCAATTGTGTTTATAGAATTACCCAAAGCATTTCTCAAACTCATCGGCCCATTATATTTTCCAGTGTAATTTTGAGGGTTATAATCCTTTTGTCCTGCCACCGGAAAGGATACTGGTGTATCCATTATCATTGATGCCGCGGTATAACCCTTTCGCAAAGCCATCAAGTAGGTAACCGGTTTAATGGCTGAACCGGGTTGTCTAAGCCCCTGGGTAACCACGTTAAACTGTCCCTGCGTTTTAAGACTGTTATAGCCCCGCGATCCCACCATAGACAGCACCTGACCATCTCTGGGGTCCATTACCAAAGCCGCCCCATTGGTAATTAATAATTTCTCCGATTTATCAATTTGATCACTTACAATTTGTTGAATTTGATTTTGCAAATTAATATCCAAAGTTGTCGTCACTTTCAAACCACCACCCTCTGCCACATCTTCTCCATATCTTTTTGAAAGAAGATCTTTAATCCAGAAAACAAAATGGGGGGCAGATAATTTAGAGGTATTTTCAAAAAACTTATAATTTTTTACTTCTTCCATGGTTGTTTTTTTTGTTTCTTCATCGATATATTTGTCCTCCACCATTCTGTTTAATACATGTTCCGTTCTGGCAATATAAGCAGTTGGAGTAGTTGAAAAGGGGGAATAGACATTGGGTCTTTGAGGTAAACCGGCTAACATTGCCGATTCTGCCAAATTTAGCTCCTTCACTGATTTTCCAAAATATTGTTCAGCCGCTGTTCCCACCCCCCAAGCCATACCTCCATAAGGAGCCTCATTTAAATACATCAGCAATATTTCACTTTTCTTATACTTCGCTTCTATTTGGACCGCCAAAATAAATTCTTTTATTTTACGCGTAACACTCACCTCAGAGGTTAACAACACATTTTTTACCAATTGTTGGGTTAAAGTTGAACCTCCGGTTAATTTTTTAAAATAGAAAAAATTCTTAATTATTCTGAATGGAGCTAGGGGATCAAAACCGGAATGATTGTAAAAATCCTTGTCTTCTACCGCTACGGTAGCTTTTTTCAAATAATCCGGGATTAAATCCTCGGTTACCGGTTGTCTTTTTTGGTCATGATATAAGTCATACAACAGCGCCCCATTACGGTCGTAAATTCTTGAGGCAAAACCTTCGCGTCTGACAACTTTAGTTGGATTTGGCAAATCTTTAGAATACCAGGCAAAAAGTCCTACCATCATAATTAAACCCGCTCCTAAAAATACCAAAATCATCACAAAGAAACGATACAAAAATCGTTTGCTTCCAAACAGTTTTTTCAAGCGGCACAACCAGACTTTCATTGAATTAGAATTGCTAAAAAGGGGATTAGACCGGACAATAATAAAGCTAAAGTGGCAAAAATCAATATCAGGGTTCTAATTTGTTTTTTTCCAATTTTTTTTCCAAAAAACCTCATTGAATTAATGATAACATAAGCCATGAGCTTCCAAATACCCGGTATCGGTCCCAAAACGGAAGACAAATTACACCTTTTAAATATCCACTCCGATTCTGATCTTCTCTTTCATTTTCCATTTCGTTATTTAGATTTTTCAAAAATTACTTCAATTATCAATGTTATCGTCAACAAGAACTGTACTATCTCAGGTCAGATAATCAGTTCAGATAATATTTACACTCGTTCCGGAAAAAGCCTTCAAAAAATAATATTAAAAGATAAAACCGGTCAAATAGAATTAGTCTGGTTTAATCAACCTTTTTTAAGTAGAAATTTCAAAGTAGGCAACACCTGGTCTTTTGCCGGTACCCCCAATCTTTATAAAAATAAACTAACTATCTTCGCTCCTGAATACGGTCAGTACAACACCGGTAAAATAATCCCCATCTACCCAGAAACAAGTGGTTTAACCAGCCGCTGGTTTAGAAAAGCTATTGGTCTTCATTTTAATACTCTCCAAAAAAATCTCTCTGACCCTTTACCTCTCAATCTTCTTAATTTTTACCATTTATTGCCTCTGCATGAAGCCATCAAAGGAATTCACCTACCTCAGAACCAAAAAAAATTAGAACAAAGCCGTCTTCGTTTAGGTATCGACGAAATTATGTCTCTTTTGGCCCTTTCCCGTCTTCAAAAAAAATTCTGGGAATTAAATGAACCAAAATTTGTTTTAAAATCCAGTAAAACTATTGAAGCAAAAATTAAAAATCTAATTTCATCTCTACCCTTTACTCTCACCGATTCCCAAATCAATGCTTGGTCACAAATAAAACCAGATCTCTTATCCTCATCAAAAGTAACCAATCGTTTACTTTGCGGTGACGTCGGCTCAGGTAAAACTATTTTAGCCTTACTTTCATCATATTTATCTTCTTTAAACAACCATCAAAGTATAATTTTGGCCCCTACTGAAATTTTGGCCAAACAACACTTTGAAACCTTTAAAAAATATCTACCTCTCACTCCTATTTATTTTCTCAGTACTCATCAGTCACTACCTGAAAAAATTCCCAAAAAATCAATCATTATTGCTACCCATGCCGCTATTTTTCAAAAAGAAAAATTCATCAAAAATACTGCCTTATTAGTGATTGATGAACAACATAAATTCGGCGTAAAACAACGTTCATTTTTGAATTCATCTCATCCTCCTCATACGATTACTATGACTGCTACTCCCATTCCTCGAACTATTAGTTTAACTTTCTTTGGTAATCTCGATTTAACTACTTTGAAAAGTCCACCCCAAAATCGTCAACGTATCAAAACCTTTCTTGTTCCACAACATAAAATAACCGATTGTTATCACTGGCTTGAGACTGATATCAATAAACGCCATACTCAGGCTTTTATTGTTTGTCCCTTTATTGAAGAATCGGAAAGCATCTTGACAATCAAATCTGCCAAAAAAGAGTTTGAACATTTAAAACTAATATTTCCCAAATTAAAATTAGCTCTAATACACGGTAAAACAAACATAGATACTCGAAACGAAATTCTGGAAAAATTTAAAAAAAATAAAATAAATATATTAGTTACCACCCCCATAATCGAGGTCGGCATTGATTTTCCCAATGCCACTACTATTATCATTCAATCTGCTGATCATTTTGGTTTGTCTCAACTCCACCAACTTCGTGGCCGTGTTGGTCGAAGTAGTCTTCAAAGCTACTGTTATTTTTTTACTGAAAGTCAGATTTCTTCTTCCCTTGACCGCCTTGATTTTCTAACTAAAAACAATGACGGTTTTAAAATTGCTGAATACGATTTAAAAACCAGAGGTCCAGGGGAGTCATTTTCCATCCTTCAACATGGTTTTCCATCGCTAAAAATTGCCGATTTATCGGATATAAAACTAATAGAACTTGCTCAAAAAATTATATTAGACTTAGAAAAAAAATATCCCGATTTTGATTTAAAAAATCTTATCAAAAATAAAAAATCACTCGATATTGTCGGTCAACATTTAAATTAAAAAATAGTTCTGAAATCTAGAATTAAGTTTCTATTTTTTTTTGCTATAATACCTCCATGACTGCACTACCTAAACATTGGCCATCAAGCCGCCGACAAGGTCGCCGACGTGCCTCCATTAAAGCTCCAAAACTTGCCGAAGTCACTGCCTGTAAAAACTGTGGCCAACCTAAAATTCCCGGTTTTACCTGCAAAAATTGTAATAAGTGAAAAGCAAAAACGACCCCCGACATCAAAAACGAATAAAATCCATCCAAGCTCTTTTTGCTTGGGGAATTACAGGTCAAATTGATGACGATAATATTAGCCCCATAGTTTTGGGAATCAATACTATTGATCAACTTATTACAGAAGCGGCTCCAAAATGGCCAATAAACCAAATCAATAAAGTCGAATTGGCTATTCTCCGTTATGCTATTTGGGAACTAAAAAATCAACCCAATACACCACCAAAAGTAACTATCGATGAAGCTATTGAAATCAGTAAAGAATTTTGTGATAGTAATTCTAGTGCTTTTATCAATGCAGTATTGGGAAATATTTTAAAAAAACAAGATGGACAAAATTAACGAACTTCAAACTAAAATTGGCATAAAATTTAAAGATCCAAAAAAATTAATTCTAGCCTTAACTCATCGTTCATATCTCAATGAAAATCGTCAACTTAAATCCAGTAACGAACGTTATGAATTTTTCGGAGATGCTATTTTGGAATATTGGTCTTCTCAAAAACTATTCCTTCTTTTTCCAGAATTCGATGAAGGTCAATTGACCAATCTACGCAGTTTAATAGTCTGTACTCAAAATTTAGCCGAAGTTGGCGCCAGTTTTAATCTTGGTGAATATATTCTTTTAAGCCGAGGAGAAGAAACTCATGGAGGACGCAACAACATCTCACTACTTGCCGATACTTTTGAAAGCCTTATTGGAGCGATTCACTTAGATCAAGGTTATAAATCAGTTGACAAATTTTTAAATAAGTTTTTGGAAGAAAATATTAACGTTTTATCCCAAAAAAATATTTACAAAGATGCTAAAAGTCAATTTCAAGAAATTGCTCAGTCAAAAAGGGGAGTTACTCCGAAATATATTATGATTTCCGAAACTGGTCCTGACCATCAAAAAATATTTGAAATTGGTGTTTATATAAATGATGAACTTATTGCCTCGGGTAAGGGTAATTCTAAACAGAAAGCAGAAGAAGATGCTGCTACCAAAGCTGCCGAAATTATTGTATAATTCCATCCATGCTAAAAATAAAATTAAAACCAAACGGTAAAATTCATCAAAGAAGCTTCCGTATTGTCGTCTCCCCTGATCGCAGCAAATCAAATGGTAAATTTGTTGATGATATCGGTTTTTATACTCCTCAAACCAAAACTCTTCAAATTGATAAAGACAAAATGGCGAAGTGGATAAAAAATGGTGCCCAGCTTACCGAAGGTGTCGACAAACTTTTGAATCCTGCTAAATATCCTCGACCGATAAAAGTTAAAAAAGAAAAAGAAATTAAAGTTGAAACTAAAGTCGAAACCGAAAAGGTTGAAGTCGCAGCTCCAGTTGACTCTCCAACATCTACAGTTTCAGACGAGCAAAACAATGTTGATACAGAAAAAGAAGTAACTGTTACTGAGGAAAACAAATAAACATGACTGACATCAAAAGTGCTGCCGAATATATAATTAAAGCTGTTGTTCTTGATAGTGATAGTGTTGTGGTTGAATCACGAGAAGAAAATCAATTGACTATTATTGAAGTATCTGCTCCTCCGGAAATTGTTGGTCAAATAATTGGCAAGGAAGGTAAAATAATTAAATCAATTCGAACTCTTCTAAATTTGGCATTCCCCGAACTTCACTACGTTCTCCAGATTAAGGAGTAAAGAAAGGGTCTAATCTTTCATATTTTGTGTATACGGTCTCTCCAATGTCAGTGTTTATCTTTACCGGCATTTCTTTGAATTCATTAATTTCAGACAATAGAACAACCTCCTCTTTGGTTGGAGTCAAATCAGACAATTTTAAATTTTCATAATTAATTTTACCGATGTCTGGCATATAGTAAGCCGAAATTGTTAATTTAACCATCGAAGTATCATCTGGCCTGGAAACAGTATCCAAGCTATCAATTGAAATAATCGGCAAGCTTCTCTCCAGAGATTTAATCAAATTTACATAATTATTTGTCGGTCCAACTAAAGTAACTAATACCGGTAACTTTTCAAAATTAAAAATATTTTTCTTAGCACTTTGTCCGATTTTATTTTCTGACATACTCAATGAAAAATCATCAACCTCATAACCAGCATCGGCTGCATTTTTTCGAACTACTCCAACCAGTAAATAGGCACTTTTTTCCGGCAAGAGACCCGCATTTAATTTGATTGCGTCTACTCTAATTTTCTCTTGATCAACAGTTTGTAAGTACTTTATTTTCTCGTTTACTTCAACGGTCTTTGTTTTTACTGATTTGATTTCAGCCATTCTTTTAGGAATTTCATTAATCTTGGGCACAATAACTAAAATCATACTAAATAAAATCACCAGTCCCAGAACAATTGGTTCCAGAGCTAAAACAATCAGTCGAGTATCTGTACCAAATATTTTATCGGGTAAATTTAAACCACTCATTTTAATATTACCCCCATAATTATGTCCCAATTTCTAGTCTCGGCAACATACTTAACACTACTAATAGAAATATTCTTTATACCTTCAATTTCGCCCTTATTAACTTCAAACACTTTGTCCTCAATATAGTTAACTCCATCCTTGTCTGCTGTTGACACAATTATCTTGAACCTTTTCTCCTTATCTATATCAAATTTTGTCAATTTGGCTTTTTCTGAAAAAATTGAGGTTACCTTTTCAAATGCAATTGAATATTCAAATCGGTCTTTTAATATTTGACCCAACACTTTTATTCGGTATTTAATTTGTTGACTCAAAACAACCTCTTCCGACATTCCTTTAAAAATATTCAACGCCTCGTCATATTTTTTCTTTTCTGCGTTCAAAATAATTCCATTACTAAAAAATAGAATAAAAGTAACAATCACCACCAAAACCCACGATATCGCTGATATCACCATATATTGCCTAATAATTTTTTGAAGTTTCATTCTTGCTGCCTGAAACTTGGCTTGACTCGGCAATAAATTTAGATTAAAACTGTCTCCTGTTTTCATAACAAACCCCTCATGGCCAAACCCATGGCGGTTGAAAATCTATAACCATCAGCATTTAAATCAATCGGAGCCACAATTTTTGTACTGTCAATTTTTAAAAATGGCTGAATAATCTGAACTTCAATTCCCAATAATTTTGTTAATTCTTCGGCAAAACCAGGCATTTTAGAACCACCACCACTTAAAACAATTAGTTCTATGGCCTTTTCACTGCCCTCACTAAACAAAGCCATAGCCCGTCTAATTTCCTCGGCCATACTACTAAAAACCGGCATAATTGAATTTTTAATTTTACCCTCAAGTTCCATTTCTTTTATACCGTAAGCTTTCTTATATTCTTCAGCACTTGCCATATCCAAACCCAAATTAACCGAAATTGCTCTGGTCAACGATTCACCACCTACCGGCATTGATCTGGCAAAATAAATATTGCCATTTTTAAATGCCACAATTTCTGAATATTTTTCTCCAACATCAACCAAAAGTGTTGCTACCGAAGCTGTTCCCATCTGCTTTAATATTCTTCTCATTGATACCGCTGGTGATTCAATAGCCAGCAAATCAAGACCAACCGATTTAAAAATTTTTATGTAATTGGTAATCAAATCATTTTTAGCCGCAATCGCAAATACAGTTAAACGGCCCGCCGTATCTTCTTCAATTATTTCATAATCAATTGATACCTGATCCAATGGGTAGGGAACAAAAGTCTCCGCTTCAAATCTCAAAGCGTCTTTAATTTCTGATTCTTTTAGGGGAGGTAAGGATACCAACCGGCTAACTATTTCATATTCAGGCAAGGCAGTTACCGCTTGCCGATTATTAATTTTCAAATCTTTAATCAAACTTTTTAATGCCGCCGCGACATCTTCAATATTTTTTTTGGTTGCATCTGACTTCATCCAATCACCATTTGGGGTTTTTACCTCACCAATCGCCGCTAATACCAGTGAATCCTGACTTTTGTTTAAAGCCACTATTTTGATACTACCCAAACCTAAATCAACTCCAAGAATATCACTCATTATTTAAGTATAGCTATTTCCTCCTAATCACTCAATACCGAGTTCTCAGATACCACTCCTGACAATAAGAAATAGGGGATTTTGTAACGTTGAATCACTCTTAATTTCTTGTTTA
>Ga0265297_10006662_pt1 | contig 16582 bp, 17 predicted proteins | sample Munlanlwell13791_FD_192502 | JGI IMG/M metagenome (GOLD analysis project Ga0265297, IMG submission 192502) | Leachate microbial communities from a municipal landfill in Southern Ontario, Canada - Leachate well 137-91 | ecosystem: Engineered > Solid waste > Landfill > Unclassified | place... | reverse complement strand
ACTGAGGGGAATGCCCAACGACGGCCCCTCGCCGGTGACAATGTCGAAGCCGAGGGCGCCGGGCGACTCCGCCAGCCCCAGGGCCACCGGATAGGCCGAGCAGATGCTGACCACGCCGCGCGCCTGGGCGGCGGCGGTGAGCGCCCGCCAGTCCTCGGGCACGCCGAAGACGTTCGGGTACTGCACCAGCACGCAGGCGGTCTCCGGCGTCAGCTCCGCGGTCAGCTCGGCCAGTTCCGCCTGGACCCGGGCCGGGGTCACCACCAGTTCGACGTCCAGGTTGGAGCAGTAGCAGCGCAGCATTTCCCGGTAGATGGGTGACACCGAGCCGCAGAGCACGGCACGCCGCCGGCCGGTGATGCGCACCGCCATCATCATCGCCTCGAACAGCGCCGTGCCGCCGTCGTACATCGAGGCGTTGGCCACCTCCATGCCGGTCAGCCGGCAGATGACCGACTGATACTCGTAGATCGCCTGCAGCGTGCCCTGGGACGCCTCCGCCTGGTACGGCGTGTAGGCCGTGTAAAACTCGCCGCGCCCGGCGATCTCGCCCACCGCGGCGGGAATGAAATGGTCGTAGAAGCCGCTGCCGAGAAAGCACACCAGGTCGGTGGCGTTGCGCGCCGCCAGGCCGGCCAGGTAGCGCGTCACCTCAAACTCAGAGGCGCCGCGCGGCAGCCCCTTCAACTCCGGCGCCGGCTCGTCGCCCAGCGCCTGGCGCCAGAGGTCCGCCATGGAGGCGGCGCCGGCCGCCGCCAGCATTTCCTGTTCTTCGTTGGCTGTCAGAGGAAGGTAAGGCATGACGATAAAAACACTTTCCTTAATTCCGGGACTCAAGTGGCGGTCACAGTGGCCAGCGGATCCCAGACTTTGGCAAACCCATAGTGTTGAAAATGCTTCAGGTTGCGGGTTGCGAACTCCGCAACCCCATGGTAACGCAGCGTCAGGGCCAGGCGCACATCGTAAAGATTGGTCCGGGCAAACCCCGGCTGGGCGGCACGGCGCCACACCTCGTCCATCAGCCGGTTGCCGGGATAATCAACCACCCGCCAGCAACGGTTGCCCCGGAACCGCTGGATGATGGCCACCGCAGCAGCCGGAGCCAGTGGCTTTGCCACCACGGCCGGATTGCGCAACAACCCGTAGAGTTCGGCCAACACCAACTCACAAACCACAAATTCACGGTCATTTTCATGCAGGCCGAGGAAGCCAAGCGCGCCGGAATGGCCCGGCGCGCCAGGCACGACGGCGGCAAACAGGATGTTGGTGTCACACGCGAGCATGCCGCCCTGTCTTCTTCCGTTTGCCCGGCAACGCCCCCAGGAGATCCTCAGGCGGACGCTCGTTGGCCAGCTCCCGCCATTGGCTCTCGGGCGCCAAAACGGCGCCGACATCAGCCACCGGCACGCGCCATTTTTCCGGTGCCGTGGCCGTGGCCGGGCGCACCGCCAGCAGGTATTCGCCGGCTCGCCGGATGATGTCGGCCAGCGACACCTCTTCCGTGCGGGCCATGGCTTTCAGGCTGGCGTACAACTGGTCGGGAAGTTGGATTTGAGTGCGGATCATACATCAAATATACATTACCGCAAAATGATGCACAACGCCGTCGGCCTCACTTCAGCCCGGCGGTGTAGGCGGCGTACTGGTCGACGGTCATCAGGGCGTCAAACTCGCCCTGGGCCACCCCCTTGAGCCGGCAGAACCAGCCCTTGTCCTCCGGCGACTGGTTGACCAGCGCGGGGTCGGCGTCCAACGCCTCATTGACCGCGCAAACTTCGCCGCCCACCGGCGCGTAGACGTCGCTGGCCGCCTTCACCGACTCGACCACGCACAGCACGTCGTTGACCTTCACCTTTTTCCCGATCACCGGCACTTCCACATAGGTGATGTCGCCCAGCTCCGCCGCCGCATAGGCCGTGATCCCCATCACCGCCTCGCTCCCCTGCAACTCCACCCACTCGTGTTCCTTGGAATACCGTTTCATGCGCCACTCCCTTGGTCTGGTTCGCGTGTCCGCGTGCAAAAAATTTTATGGATCCGTTCCATCGATGATACCGGGCAAATATAACCCGTCCGCCCCGCCACGGGATGACCGGCCGCGGAAACGACGCCTTGAGTTGCGCCTCCAGCTCCAAATGCACCGGGTACGCGCTCGCCTGGCAGTCAACCAGCCCCGAACGCCGCCACAGCGCGGCGAACTCGTCGGTGGTCAGGGCATGGGTGTGCGACGGGTCGCGCAATCAGCGGCCATGACATCCAGCCCGGTGACGCCGCACCGCCATCCGCGCGGCCAGTTCATCTACGCCAGCAGCGGCGTGATGCGGATCCTCACCCCGGCCGGCGCCTGGGTGGTGCCGCCCTCGCAGGCGGTCTGGGTGCCGCCGGAGGTCGAACATGAGGTTTATTTCCCCGGCCAGGTCGCACTGCGGAACCTGTTCATCGATCCGTCGGCGGTAGCCGGCCTGCCGACGGCCTGTTGTGTGCTGAAAGTCGGGCCGCTGCTGCGGGAACTGGTCCTGCGGGCGGTGAGCGTCGGGGAGAATTATCGGCGGCACACACCGGAGTGGCGGCTGATGCAGGTGCTGCTCGACGAACTGCGCCGGGCCGAACCGTCGCCGCTCCACCTCCCGGCCGCCCGCGACCCCCGCGTCCGCCGGGTCACCGAAGCCTTGCAGCAACACCCCGGCGACAGCCGCGACCTGACGGCCTGGGCCAGGGTGGCCTGTGCCAGCTCCCGGACGCTCGCCCGGCTGTTCGTCCGCGACACCGGCATGACCTTCGGCGCCTGGCGGCAACAGTTGCGCCTGCTGGAGGCCGTCGCCCGCCTGGGCCGCGGCGAGCCTGTCACCACCGTGGCCTTCGCCCTCGGCTACCGCAGCCTGAGCGCCTTCATCGACCGCTTCCACAAGGCGCTCGGCACCCCGCCCGGGAAATACGTGCAGGTGTCGTCAGGCTGAAGCTGTTTAGCCGGTGGTGCGAAATGTTGGGAACCCCCTTTTGAGGAAAGGCGGTTCCCAATCCCTCCGTCAAACCTGTTTGTTGCCTTAACGCGGAGGGCGCTTCCGCCACAAGCCCACGAGCGAAAAGGCGATGGTTTGCCAGAATGGCTTGTGGCGGAAGCGCCCTCCGGTATTAAGAAACAAAAGTTTTAGGAAGGGGTTTGGGGAGCACCCTTTTTCAAAAGGGTGGCCCCAACATCTCCGCGTCCTAGCTCGACCCTAGTTTTTATGGGCGTTCAGCTTCCGGAGGAACTGGTGGATGATCGGGTCGTAAAGCGCCCGGTCCCGTGCCGAAACCTCCCTCAAATAAACCGCCAGCCCCGTGGCGACAAAGTCCCGTGTGAAGATCTTGGCGGTGGTGTCGTCGACCACGTAATTCCGCTCAATGTCTTCCATAATTTCGCGGACCTTGGCCTGCTTCTGTTCCGGAGTGGTCAGACCGTCGAAATTGTGGTGCAGACCATCCAAACTTTTCCGGATGGCAACCCGGACCACCGCGGCCTTGACGCTGGCGGAGACATTCCCCAATGTCTGCAGGACCCCCTGCTTTTCCTCCCCGGTCATGGCCTGCGGCTGCACCACGGCGGCGGCCACGGCGTCCAGTTGTTCCAGCGGCACCGAAGCCTGCTCCGGCTGGGCGGCAAGGTACTGTTCCGGCGTGACCGGAACCAACTCCGGCCGGCCGCCGAAGCGCCGCACCACCACCCCCGCGACGCCAGCGGCCAGGCCAATCATCGCCACGACTGCCAGCTTGCGCTTGTCCATGATCCGCCCCTCCGGTTTGGCATCAATGGCCGCTGGCAGCAGCCGCGGCCCGTCTGTGAAAGATAATACGCCGCGGCCCCGAAAAGGTTACACACCATCGCCCCACAACCAAGGCGACGGCATCAGGATATGTTACAGCCAGTGTCACAGGTTCCCAGGGAATGCGCATGACCGTTGGCGGCCGACATTATCTTCTGGTCGTGAACCCCAAGGGCGGCGCCCGCCAGGGCATGGCGGTGCTGCACCAGGTGGGGCCGCTGTTCGCCACCGCCGGTGCGGAACTGACCGTTCATGTCACCACCGCCCCCGGGCACGCCCGGCAAATCGCGGCAACCGCCCCCCTGGAACGCTGTGCCGGCTTCTGCGTGATCGGCGGCGACGGCACCCTGCACGAAGCCGTCAACGGCCTGCTGCTGCGGCCCGGGCCGCGGCCGCCCCTCGGCGTGATCCCGGGCGGCACCGGCAATTCCGTGGCCCAGCACCTGGGCTGTTCCGAACCGCCCGACGCCGCCCGGCGGATTCTCGCCGGGGCCGTCCGGCCGCTCGACGTGCTCCGCACCACCGCCGCCGGCGAAACCGCCCACTGCGTCAACATCGTCGGCTGGGGCGCCGTCACCGACATCAACCGCACCGCCGAACGGCTGCGCCTCCTGGGGCCGCCGCGGTATGCGGTCGCCGCCCTGTGGCAGCTCCTGCGCCCACGCTGCCGGCCCGCCCGGCTCACCCTCGACGGCCAGGAACGGCAGGGGCGGTTTACCCTGATTGCCGGCTGCAACACGAAGTTCACCGGCAAGGGCATGAAGCTCGCGCCGGACGCCGAGCTGGACGACGGCCGCCTCGACCTCATCGTGGTCGGGCAGGTCTCGCGCCGGCAGATGCTACAGGTGCTGCTCCGGGTGTTCCGCGGCACCCACGCCGCCCTGCCCGGGGTCGAATGCCACCGGGTGCGCTCGTTCGCCATCACCGCCGACGGCGGCACCGGCCTCAACCTCGACGGCGAACTCCGCGGCCGCACCCCGGTGACCGTCGAACTGCTCCCCGGCGCCCTGCGGATTTTCGCCTGAAACCGCCAAGGGCTGGAGCATTCCGGGGCCGGGGGCGTTATCGGTACCGGAATCGACGGCGTTTTTACACTGCCGTCCCACAGGTGCTTAAAAACCGCGATTTTCCTGAAATTCTAAGCTTAAGGCGGCTTGTTTTAATCCTGCCCCATTTTGCATTTCCGTGCCCGTGCCCCTGCCCGTGCCCGAACACCCGCGTAAAGCAAAGATACCCATGGACTGCTTCGCCCACGAAAGAAGGGATGGTAGTTCGGGCACGGGCAAAGGCACGGGCACGGAATGAATTATGACATCCCATGGGACGGCTATGACGTTTTTCCAGCAATCCGCCGTAATCGATGCAGATTCAGTCGATTCCGATACCGATACCGATTCCGACTGGTAATTGGGCACCCCATGTTTACTTGTGCCCCGGTGCCTCCGTGAGGGACATGCTTTGGGCGTCCATGGGACGGCAGTGAAACCGCTTCAGCCTAATTCCAATTAAAGTTCAAATTGATTTTTTATTATACCGCAAAGAACACAAAGAACAATTGCTCATTTTTAGATTGTTTTATCTTTGCGATCTCTGCGATCTTTGCGGTTAATTTGGGAATCAATTTGAAGTGTGATTGGAATAACAAGCCGGTCACAGCCCCGGCACGGCCGCGAACGGCGGATGGTTCCGGTCGCGCTCCGACAGGATCGGGTCGGCCAGCGGCCAGGCAATGCCCACGTCGGGGTCGTTCCAGGGGATGCCGCCCTGCAAGTCGGGGGCGTAGAAGTCGCTGCACTTGTAGCACATCTCCGCCGTGTCGCTGAGCACGCAGAAGCCGTGCGCAAAGCCGCCGGGGACGAACAGCATCCGGAAGTTGTCGGCGCCCAGCGTGAAACCCTCCCAGCGGCCGAAGGTCGGCGACCCCCGCCGCAGGTCCACCACCACGTCGTAAACCGTCCCCGCCACCACCCGCACCAGCTTGTCCTGCGCCCGGGGCGGCCGCTGGAAATGCAGGCCCCGCAGGGTGCCGCGGGCGGACTTGGAATGGTTGTCCTGGACGAACTCGCAGGTGATGCCGGCCTCGGCAAAGGCCCGGCGGTTGTAGCTCTCCAGAAAGAAGCCGCGCGCATCAGGAAAGACGCGCGGCTCCAGCAGCAGCACGCCGGACAGGCTGGTGGTTTGCACGTTCATAAGCGGCCTAATGTAACCGTCCCCCCGCCCCCGGCCATTCCACCCAGGGCGGGGGGGTGTATGACAGTTTTGTCGGATGATGTTGGGGCCACCCTTTTGGAACTAAAAATTTAGTTCTACAGTTTTCGCTGGCCCGCTTGAATTGAGCACAATGTAACCTTGCCAGGCGGGAAATCATTGCCTGTAAACTTGTTGGGGGTGTTGATCGTGCCGCGCACGATCAACACCCCCTGTTGCTAATCCTAATGGCTGTTTATTACCAGTAGGTAATCCAAGTGTTTTTCCCTGGAATTTGTATGACGGTAAAGTTTGGGGGGAATTCTTGCGGTACCGGAACTCCCAAAGTCAGAACGCCGACAATGTTGGAAGCTTGGGCCAGTGCATTCAGAACCGGAACCCATCTTTTTGCTTCTGTCTCAGAATTAGTAGCAATTGCAAGGCGTCCGCCTGAAAATCCCTTGGCTCCTAGTACCGAAACAAATTCATCAAAGTATCCTCGAATGCGTTGAACTGTTTCAGCGTTATCACAAGTTTCATTTTTTGCATCTTTAGCATCGCCACAGAAGAGATAATTAAAACTTGTGTTTTCAAGTAATACATCGGGGATTCCGTCATTTTTAAATCTTTTATATGCCGTAACAAATCCCAACTCCATAGCCCAAGTTAGCAAGTCGCTTTTTAAACGTTCGTGTTCCGGTCCGGGGGCTCCTGCTTGCTTATTAAGGCTAGAAACGGACTTCAACCGTTTCATCAACTGTTCCCTAAGCTGTTCGTTGAACTGTTCCTGGCTAGCCATTGCATAACTCCTGTTTTGTGGCCAGTTAGAACACTAGCACCTTGCCCGTGTCCCCTGGCCGGGGGTTAATGTAGCACACCAAAGCAAGGCGGCGAGGGACGGTGTTTACCGCCCCGTCCTTGCCCCGGTTCCTGATCCGGCCCGCGCCGGGCCGGATCACAAACCGCCTACACCTACACCCTCACGCCTAGCCGTTGCCCCTTGTGGCGTTCCTGCTGGCGTTGCCGTGGTTGCGGTGTTCCTGCTGGGGTGTTACGTTATAAATGGTTAGTCCTAGATACAAGTTAAAAATAAATATTCAGTCGGAACTTTTAATAAAAATGAGGAATGTAATAATGTGTTATTTTTTAAGACTAAAGGCAATGTTTTTTATTATTGCGTGTTTTCTTTTTATCGCATCTTGGTTTTTTGCAATCGGGTCACCGAGAAGCAGAAGAAATGATTTTATAGACGAAAGTGGTAATTGGAAAAACACAGTTAATGTAGAATGCACCTCGCAATTTATTGATAAATTTAAAAAATCAGTCTACTGTGAAATTGAATCACGTGAAATTATAAAAAAACACAGCGACAATTCAGAAATGTGTATGTTATTGGCGTTTGTTTCATTGTTTATGGTTGTAATAATTCAAGCCGTTCAAATAAATAATTTAAACAAAAGCATTCCTCCGCTTATTAAATTATAGGTTATAGAGCCCCTTGCCGTTTTTGTCCTTGCTGGCCATTCCCCACCCTTTCGCCTTTCCCACCGGTTGAAGGTGCCCCCAGTGCCATCCGTTGCCGTCCCGCTGTCCCTACGACCACGCCTTGCCATGTTTTGGCGGGTTTGACGGTTTCATTTTTCGTGCTATTCTGATTTTGTTTCGTTTCACGTTTCAACCGTAAAGGGGATTCAAAAAATGGTCACGATTGAACAAGTTAAAGAAATGACAAAAAAATCAGAACTTGAAAAGGTCTACAATGAAGTCCACAAAAAAGGTAGAGCTGTAGACTTCGCAAAAATTTCAGCCGATGATTTGAAAGCTAAAATCATCAAAATGCTTTCCCCGAAAGTAAGCAAGCCTAACGCTGAAAAGAAAATCAATCCGCTAGATAAGCGTATGTATGCCGCTTTCAGCGTTAAAAAACTGAACGAAATTAAAGAAAAAATTGTCGCCGTTATTGACGAAGTTGTTGCCGAAAAATCGCAAACGAAGGAAGAAAAGAAGAAAAAAGAAATTCAATTGAAAATTAATAAAATGGAAAAAGAACTTGAAAAGCTAAAAGCGAAAGTCTAACAGATAAAGCAGACAAGGGGCGGTGGATCTCCACCGCCCCTTTTTTTGTCCTATCTGAACAGAATCCGCATAGAATATGATTAACACTTGCATTTATTTTTATCATGCAACAAACCGCCCCAAACTCTATAGTATATTATAGAGAATGGGGCAGTTTTATGCATTTATCTTTTCTAAATAAATCATGTCTCTGTATCTTATCAACTCATTTGATGTAGCATCATTTTTTGATGAATATCCGAACATTTCCGCCAGTTCCCTAGCTGAAACACCTTCTATTTGTTCCTTTGTCATTTCCCTAAGTTTCTTCATGCCGCTATCACCTGCAAATTGAACACCTGGCAAATATGCTCTAATTTCCTCATTTATCATTTCACCTATTGAAAAATAGAAAACGTCTTCCGTTTCCCCGGTATAGTTCCTTGCACGCCCACGAAGTATGTATTGTATGATTTCATCCGCATATGTCCGCAGGAACGTTTCATTTAAACTTTCATCTTCAAAACCGTTGTTCATGCGGACAACCTTACGTGTCACATTAACACCATTTTTGCCGTCAATCCTTTGATAGTTCCATATTTGTTCGGCTTCAATTCCGCAATTCAACCGTAAGGCTGTTCTAAGCACGGTTTCAGACACGCCATTAAACATTGATGCCAATACAGCTATTAGGCGGCTATTGCGTGCTTGATTGCTTCCTATGACGGTACCACGGTACAAGTTTATGGTTTTCATTTTGCGATCTTCGCAAAATGAAATGAAATTCTTAAACCGTTTTGTTTGTTCTAGTGCATCTTCCTTTTGTTTATTTGATATAATGCATAGTTCAGCGGTTTCATTTTTTAGATTTTTATCTAAAAAACTTTCTATCATATCTGCATATTGTGGAAATTTAGCTTTAACACTGTTTTTTGTCGGATTTCCGTTAAACGCATGCAAGGTCACGTTATCAAATAGAATCTGTTTATGTATGTCAATTTGATAGATTGTGAAGCCATCCCAGCATGTATTGCTAAATATTGCGGAACCGTCAAGAATTATGATACGGTTTGGCAGGTCGCAATAAATGCGTGATTTGATTACGTCATAGGTTTCTATTTTTACAACGTTTTGTTTTTCATTATCTTCATTTTTAACAATATCGCTTGAATTATCGAATACATAGCGGCTAGATTGCTCGTTTTCGTTTTTATCATAATATGCAGACAAGTATGCTTTGGCTATCTTTGCCATATCTATACTATCTTGCACGTCATCCGGTGGATTATCACATTTGCCATAGTCACCGGATTTCACTATTTCAATTAACTTTTCTTTTTCATCTTCATTTATAAAATTACCATCTTTTCGTGTAAAGCAAAATTCATCACGTATGCAGTTATCACGGATATTTGAATCTAAATACTTTTTATGATCACAAACTGATTGAACTAGCTTGCCTAATGCGTTTAGTTTTGCCTTATCTAAGCTCATTATGTCATAAGATTGCATAGCTTCATCAATTATTATTGTAACATCGGGTGGTATGCTGTTAGTTGTCCACAAAGTAGAAAACCTTTGATGCGTCATAATAATGATGTTTTTCATCATTTGTTCGGCACGGTTTGTGTATGTTTGACCAATCAGACAACGTTCAATCAATGGTATATACTTTCCATTTTCGTCTCTATCTTTGTTTTTGTCGCAATCTTTGCATTGATGATATGGGCCGTTTTTTCCATGACGGAACGGTTTATCGCATATTTCGTGTTTATCATCATAACCGACTAACAATGATAAATCGTTTTTGTTCGCACCTAATGCGATTAAATCGGTTAGCTGTTGTCTACAGGCGGCCACGCTAGGTTTAACGATTAAATACCGCCTATCTGTGGCGGCATAGGCGGCAACAATTGCGGTTGCCGATGTTGACTTAGCTAAACCCGGTGGAACGGCTACAATGGCCTTTCTGTTGTCACCGTGTATTGTGCCATGGATTAAGCGCAAAGTTGCTTCCATGTTGCTATCCCAGTTAATGCCGTTTATATCAATATGCTTGTTTAGATAAGCACGGACAAACTCCGGTATCGGTTGCAATTCATCCGACTTTAACGTCACAAGTTCGTTTAATGGTTGCAACGATGATTTTAGACCTACACCTAATTTTTCAATAGAGTTTGTTAAATAGCTGTTTTTAGCTTTGTTTAACGCCTCATCAATTCCGGTCAATTGTCCACGGTGTCTTGTATAGAACGGTTTTAATTCTTCCATATCAAGAATTGTTGCTTTAACTTTTTGTGAATTTAAGGTCACAGAAAATGCATAAAGCATTAATTTAAAAATATTGCGGTATGTATCTTCTAACGTGCATTTTTCAGCGTAGAATTTTTTTAATACACGTTTTAAGTTTCCATCCGGTTTATGTTCACCTATTGAACCGCTAAATATTTGTAAAACGTTTCTTTTTCCGTTTTCTGTATAGTTGTCATAAATTTCATTTTTTGCTGTTACAAACTCCGGTATGTTATCTTCCGCAAACTTTATCAACTTATCAACGCAAATGACGTTGTAATCGTTGCCGCCTAATGGTTGCACGATTGCATCCGCCGGACCGCCACGCATTTTAAAAGTACCATTTGGCATTGCTTCATCAACGGTAGGGCATAGAACCATCATAAAGGCGGCTACAGCTAGTTTATATTCACGTAATGAGGTTATAGGGCGGTCAAGATTCAAAAAGGCGTGGTATCTATCGCATGGGGCATGTTCACATTTTGGCTTTTGATGGCTTTTGGAAGTCCACAACATGCCCTTTGCGATCATCAATGCGGATAATGCTTCATTTAATGTTGGGGTACCATTGTCAATATCAAAAGATAACAGATAGCATTTGTCAAAATTTTCATTTCTATACCATCCGTCACGCCATATTATGCCGGATATTTCAAGGTCTAAATTTCTAAAAAACGTTTCTGGTTTAATCAGCTTGTCGTTTCTTTCAACCTTGCAAGCGTTGAAATGTTCCAAACTGTTATTTTTTGCGCTTTCTCTTGCGGAAAAGAAATACCCTAAACTATCTATTTTGGGTGTCCATTTTACGTAATCGCCGGATTTAGCAACCGTTGGCGGCAGGTTTATAATTACATGTTTAAGATTATGTAATCCTGGTGTGAAAGTTTCATTTGTGGTTATGTTGTTCATTTCTGCATGTCCTATATTTAATTGTCCTAGTTTTTAGAAAAAACTGGAAAGGCTAGGACAAACCTTGTCAGCCGGTTTATAACTCCGGCCTATTCCAGTTTAAATTGTGATTTGTTTGTTAGATTGAAACATGGAAAGGATATGAGTGTAAATCCTTTGTCGTTAGAATTTCTCTAACTATCCATGTTTCAAGTTTTGTTAGTACAACTCTACTTTATCTTGTTCCTTGAACATGTAAGAATTAACGTCCATCAATTTTACTTGTTTGACTTTTCCAGTTAAACCAAGATTAGCAACATAAGCGGAATGCAATATACTGATTACGTGATTCAACCTAGTTTTAACTATGGAATCAAACTTATCATTTAAACCAAAGTCACCTAATTTGATGGCTGAAATTTGTCTATTGAAGTCATTCCATGTTTCAAATTTTTTGAACTCATTACGCCAGTTCACTGGATTACCGTTTATCTTGTTGTATTCTTTTTCGCCATACAGATTTTTGTAATTCTCCTTCATTATTTCTTCAAATTCACTTTTCAATTTTTCTAATCTTGTTTTCTCTAATGCTTTTTCGGATTGAATCAAAGGTTGCAAAACCTCCATTTGTTTTTTTGCAAGATTAATCATATCTACATAGCAATTGTTTTGTACATGGATACTATCCATTGCATTTACATAACCATTTTTAACCGGACTGGCGATTAATCTATTTATTGAATCTGTGGCATCGATTAACAACTGATTTGCGTTTTCAATTTCGCAATTGTATTTATTAACTTGTTGTTTCAGGTCATCACTAAAAAAGTCATGCATGTCAATTTTAAGGCTTGAAATATCCATGATTACACCGTTCCTTTAAAATAGTTTTTGAAGCGTTCAAAAAAGCTAGTTGGTTTGATTTCTTGGTTTGCGGTTGCGTTTTCAGTATCATTGCTTTGTTTAATCATGGCTTCATAACGATTGCCCAATACCTGCAATCCATCGCATACATAGTAAATATGTCCAGATATGACTTTATAGTCGTTTTGGTTTTCATATTTGTTTTGTGCGGTTTGACGAAGCACGGCGGCGGTATCTTCAAGAATACCGGCGGAAAGGTCTTTTTCTTGAATGACAAGAAAAGTACCATCGGAATTATCTATGCGACTTGCAATAGGTACACTGATAACCTTATCTTGCATGTTATCGTTAATGCCAATCTTTTTTGTGATTGACAGGCTAAGCGTTTTGTTATTCATTTGCTTTCTTCCTTGTTGGTTTGTTTGTTTTTGTTTGTCAACTTGACATTAAAATTTGCGATTGCATTTTCTACATCCGCAACACGGTAATACATGGCGGAGTTCTTGGCGTCACCAAGCTTTACACCTTTTACCTTTGATATATTTTCAAGGAAATAACGGGTTAAACCGTATTCCCTTTCACATTCTGCACGTTTGATGAATTCTTTTTTCATGTTGTCACCTTTAGGTTATTTGTTTGTTTCGTTCTTTTTGATTACACCATTCAACAGTTTTTCATTCCATGCGCTAATTGCTTCGTTTACATCGGCAACACGGTAAAACCATGGTGTTTTTGGGTTTTCACTTGTCTTGTATTTGTCAATTTTCAACTTTTGCAAGAAATAGCGGTTTATGCCGTATAGCTTGCATACTTCGCTAGTTTTGATGAAATCACGTTCTTTGTACATTTTATGTCCTCACCTGTAAATGGTCTCTATATCTATTATACCAATTCGCAAAAACTTTTTTCTTGCTAGTTCTGAAATTCTCTGATTTATCTTTAATTTCCTTCAAAAGATTTGTTCTTATAAAAACATTATACAACGTTTAATCCGATAATGAGCGGTTGAAAAGAAATTTTTTTGTGAGCTTGAAAAAGTTTACAAAAATAAAAGTAGCCGGGGGGCGTTCTATAGTTGAAAAACGTTCAATTATTTGATAATGATTTATGCGTGTTTTTCAAGATTTATAATAATTTCTTCTTATGAAGCCAAAAACGCAAAAAAAAGTTGCGCTATAGAGAGCGACCGGCGGCGCCTTACGGCGGTGTACTTTGAAAGGGCGGCAAAGAACCTAATAGGGGGGGGCTGGCGGGTTTGGATCACAAACCGCCAGGCGTTCCCCCTGTTGGCCATGTCATGCCGGTTTCACGGCAACAAAAAGCGCCCCCCATGTTGACACGGGAACGGCGCTAGGTGGGCAGGGATTGGCTAGAATGTCATTCTGCGAACATTCCGCTTTCAAGTTGCCATAGTTCGTTTTTATCCGGGATGTAGTTCATTCCACGTTTCTTTGTGTTGTGCTTTGCCGCAACTTGCCACGTTGCACCGTGCCGGAGTTCAAATTTCACACATTCATTTTTTGCGCACAGTATCCGCTTGATTAGATACCTTGCCTTTTGTTGCAATGTTCCATCAACCGGGAACCGTCCAAAGATTTGCGTTTGTAAAATCTCTATTCGTTGCGTTCTCTCTTTGATTTCTTTTTGCCTTGCGTTGATTAAATTTACACGGTCACGTTCTGATTCAAATTCCATACTTGTGTATTCGTGAATTGCGTTGTTCAACTTTTCAACTTCACCGTTTAATCGTTCAATTTCACCGTACAGTTTTTCGTTTTTATCTTCGATGATACTTTTTACATGAGAAACTTTCCCATGACCTTTTATTTCCAGTGTAGCGGTTTCGTTTTTATCTTTGCCGATTTTAACAGTATCATAAAAACTTTCATTTTTAATTATCAATTCAGCTAGGTTGTTGATTTCATCCGTTTTAACATACGCTTTTTTGTTACAAGCTGGATTTGCGCAACGGTAACGTGACTTCGTTTTTAATCCAATCAATTCCGTTTGACCTTGCATGCTCTCACCGCATGAAGCACACCGCAACAAACCACCGGCCAAAGGATATTTCGTTTCAGACTTCACGCCATACGATTTTTTAGCGTACTTTTTTCCATGCGATAACTTGCCTTGCACCTGTAGCCATAAAGCAGGTTCAATAATTGGTTTAAATACTGGACTATCTTTTAATTGACCGTCAATTTTAAATTTTCCGCAGTAGTGCGGATTGGAAAGTATCTTGGTTAATGTTGCCGTCCGCCAAAGAGTTTTACCGGTTTTTGTTTTGCATTCATGCTGTCCCAACCATTTGCGGATATTGTACAGTGATTCGCCGTTGTTGTATTTTTCGTATATGGTGCGGATTGTGCTTGCTTCACTGTCGTTTATTTCAATTATTGATGTATCGTGATGTTTTCCATCAGGTAGAACAATATCAATTTTTCCCAAGTTTGTTTTGTATCCGAAGTCTACAGCGGATGATATGTAACCACCATCCGCTAGTTTTTTTCTTTTTTCTATTGCTAGGTAATGGTTTTTATTGATTTCTTCACGGCCTAAACTTCCTTTTAAAAGTTCAACCAAAGTTTGAAAAAAGTCTTTATAATCAATTGGCCCTTGTTTGTTTGATAATATTATGATGTTGTTTTCTTTAAATAACTCCATCAAATAAATCAACTGTTTAAGGTTGTTTGGGCGGCAAATGCGGGTTGTTTCCGACACCACAAGGTATTTAATCGCCTTTGCTTCGATTAAACGAACAATCGTTGTGAACTGTGGGCGGCGCTTGCCCTTGTATTTCGTTTCGCTTGCGTTGTCCAAAGCGGCTTCCGGTACATCCGGCCATATCCCGCCGGATATGTCAGCTTCCGAATACACGCCGAAACAGTTCGTTAAGCCGTAACGTTTGGCGCATTCTTCCGCTTGAGTTATGTGTTCGTCAATCTTGCCCGAATTTTCCGTGTCTTTGTCGTCTGAACTGGTGCGGGCATAGATTGCATACGGCAACGCCGGGTCTACGGTTGGGGTTGTCATGGCAGTTCCCTTTCAGCTTGGTTTGTGCTTGGGACATGCGGGATTTCTACCATGGAAGATAATACTGTAGAACTAAACATCAAATTGGAAAAGGGTGCTCCCCCCGCGCTCCGCGCTCAGCAGCCCCGGCTCCGCCGGGTCGCTCACATGTTCGCTCTGCACCCCCCTTCCTAAAACTTTTTGATCTTAAACCGGAGGGGCGCTTCCGCCACAAGCCGTTCTGGCAAAATGTAGATCAGAGATGAATGCTTGTGGCGGAAGCGCCCCTCCGCGTTAAGGCACAAACAGGTTTGACGGAGGGTTTGGGAACCGCCTTTCCTCAAAAGGGGGTTCCCAACCAACATAAATGTCATACACCCGGGGCGGGGGCCGGCGCGGAGTTCGCGGAGCAAGAATCCATCAGAGATAGATCATCTTCTTGGTCATGCCGCCGTCCACCACGTGGTTCTGCCCGGTGACGAAACCAGCCGCGGGCGAGAGCAGCCAGGCGGCGAGTTCCGCCACGTCCTCCGGCGTCCCGACCCGGCCGCACGGGTGCTGGGCGCGGTCGGCCTCGCTGTGCTGGGGCACGGTGCGGGCGGCGGCTTTCCGCCACGGCCCGCACTCGATCCAGCCGGGACTGATGCAGTTCACCCGCACCGCCGGCCCAAGGCTGACGGCCAGCGCGTGGGTCAGCGCCACCACCCCGCCCTTGGACGCGCTGTACGCGAAACTGTCCGGCTCCGACATCAGGGCCCGCGTCGAGGCGATGTTGACGATGGCGCCGTGCGAATTCCGCAGCGCGGCAGCGGTGTGCTTGGCGAGCAGGAAGCCGCCGGAGAGGTTCACGGCCAGGACCCGGTTCCAGTCCGCCAGTGCCGTCTGTTCCAGCGGCTTCCAGGCGCCACAGATGCCGGCGTTGTTCACCAGGCCGTCCAACCGGCCGCCGCTCCAGGCAAGCAGTTCCGCGACGGCGCGCCGCACCTGTTCCTCGTCGGCCACGTCGGCCGGCAGGAAGCGGAGCCGCCCGGGTGCCGCCCCGGCGAACTCCGCCAGCAGCTCGGCCCCGGCGTCCGCGTCACAGTCCAGGGCCGCCACCCGCCAGCCGCGGCCCAGGAAATGGGCGGTCAGCCCCTTGCCAATGCCCTGTGCGCCGCCGGTGACGAGCACGGTGAAAACGCCGTCCATAATGACCTCCGTTAACCCTTGGCCGGGTGGCTGAAACTCTTGCATTGGGGTGGATGACTTTGGTATCACGCGGAAACGCGGAGTTCGCGGAGAAAAAAGGCGGGAGGCGGGGTCCCGGATCCATCCCCGGCGGCTTTCGGGGTCGGTATCGCTATCGGTCTCGGAATCGTTGTGGGTTTCCCATGCGATGGGGAGGGGTGGATTGGCAACATCCCGTTGCCCGCCCCCGTTCACCATAAGCCTTCACGCTCACAATTCACCTGTCCCCACGTGCCCTTGTTCGTCTGCGGTTC
>Ga0265297_10006661_pt1 | contig 16584 bp, 16 predicted proteins | sample Munlanlwell13791_FD_192502 | JGI IMG/M metagenome (GOLD analysis project Ga0265297, IMG submission 192502) | Leachate microbial communities from a municipal landfill in Southern Ontario, Canada - Leachate well 137-91 | ecosystem: Engineered > Solid waste > Landfill > Unclassified | place... | reverse complement strand
TCATCTTGTAATTCTATCATATTAATATTATATGTCTTAATAATATTTTTAAAATTAATTTTGTCATCATTTGTTATAAAATTAATAACCATTCCTCTTCTTCCAAATCTTCCACTTCTACCTATTCTATGTAAATAACATTCATTATTGAATGGTAAATCATAATTTATAATTAAATTTACTTGTTGAACATCAATTCCTCTTGCTAATAAATCAGTTGATAATAAAATTCTATTTTTTCCTATTCTAAAATCATTCATAATTTTAGCTCTATTCTCAGAATCCATATTTCCATGAATTAATGAAATCATATTATTTTCTTCTGTTAATGTCTTATATAAAAATTCTCCCTTCTCCTTTGTATTGACATAAATAATACATTGTGAAACCATTATTTTTTTATAAATATCTTTTAAAGTATCCAATTTATATGTCTCTTTTTCAATGTCAATATAATATTGCTTTATTCCATCTAATGATAATTCTTTATCTTCCATCAAAACACAAACCGGATTATTCATAAAATGTTTAGTCAAACTTATAACCTCCTTCGGTAATGTAGCAGAAAAAATACATATTTGACTTTTTTTTGGAATATTACTAATAATAGTTTTTACTTGCTCTAAATTAGTTTGCTTATTTACTAAAACAGCATCTGCTTCATCTACTACTAAAATTTTCATATCATCCAAATCTATAACTTTTCTTCTTACAATTAAATCATATAATCTTCCTACAGTACCAATTGTAATATGTGAATTTTTAATATTTTCTATGTTATCTTTAATATTTCCTCCACCTATACTTAAATTTATATTTAATCCTTTCATATATGTTCCTAATTCTTTTAAAACATTGTATATTTGAATCGCTAATTCATGTGTATGAACTAATATCATTCCTTGCAATATTTTTTTTTCTATATCAATCAAATTTAACATTGCAATTCCAAATGCTCCCGTTTTTCCTGTTCCAGATTTTGCCTGTCCTATAACATCTCTTCCACTTATAATAGGAACTATACATTTAGATTGTATATCAGATGGTTTTTCAAAGCCATAACCATATATTCCTCTTAATAAAACTTCTTTTAATTCCATATCATCAAAACTATCAAAAAACTTAATATCATCAGACATCTTATAACTATATTAATATATTAATATTTTTATCTTTATATTATAGTCGATGTAAAATTATAAATTTAAAAACATATTGATAATATAATGGAAATATTCAAATATTATAAATTACGTTATGATAAAATTTCTCCATTAGGAAATACCTTTCTAAGGCAAATTCGCATCAATATTAAAAAAATTAAAACTTCTTCTGATCATACACAAATATTAAATATTCTTTCAGAAGCAATATCATCATTATCGAATTTTCAAGGAATTAGTAAAATATTATCAATAATAACAAAAGATAAAACACAAACAGGATGGAATGGAATATTTAAAATGATGGAAATGTTAAGTGATGAAATATATTCTGACAGAGATATATATAAAATTTTAAAAAATATAAAAAAAAGAAATTTATCAAAAAAACATGATGAATTTTTAACGAATTTAATTGATTGTTTTGTCAAAATGGGTTGTAATACAAATCAGGAGAAACAACTTAAAATACTAAAAATAAGGGATATAGTTATTCAATACAAATCTGATATTCAAACATATATAAATACTGGTTCTCCTATTGAATATTGTAAAATCTTATCACAATTAGAAAAATATAAACAAATTTCATCTGATGGTGTTGAATATATTAATTTAACATTAAATAATTATAAACTATTTATGGAAACAATAACTGAAGAATCAACAAGAAAATATATTAATGTTATATTTTCGGATTATGTATCACATATTCTTCCAAAATTTATAAAAATGAATATTTATAGACATAACTATTCTAAACTTCTAGATTACTCCTCTTTCTCCAAATTTCAAGAAAATAAAGAATTAATAAGTCGTTATGGATCAAAATCATGGGAAAAAATATCTGAAATTATTGAAAAAACATTAGGTGAATGTATAAATGAATTAAGAAATATCCAATTTGCTGGTAAAAATACGATTTACAATATTTATTATGGATTTGAAGAAAAGAAAAAACAATTGATTAATACCATTCCAGAAAAATTTAGATATTTTAAATTAGAACAAATGTTGATAAATATTTTAATTATAATAACAAAATTATTTAATCTTACTTTTAAAAATATAACATCTAAATCACAAAAATGGAATGATAAAACATTAGTATTTTTAATAAATGATTATTATTTTTATATTGACTTAACAGAAAACAATAATGATTATTCTGATATCATAAAATTTAACGAAAAATCATTACTTTTAATTCCAAATAAAAAACAAGAAATATTATTTTCAGATATTATAAATTTAAGTAATAAAATATGCACATGTTTATGTCTAATGATAAAACAAAATGAACATATTTTATTAAATGATATTCAAGATGATGATATTTATTTTATATCATGTCTTATTGAAACATATATTACAGAAAATATTTATGACATTATAAAAATAAATGATGAAACAATTATTAAAAAAATAATAGAAACTTCAAATATTCAATCATCATTTGATATGATTAGATTATGTTCACTTTCAATAATTGATAATTATATAACAACTGACGAAACATTTATAAAAAACAGTAGAAATGTTTTAGATAAAGGTTCAGATGTATCAATATCAACAACAAATAAAATAATACATAATTTTATTTCGCAAATTTTTAATAATACTTCATTTAAGGTTCCTAAAAAAATTCAACCATTTGATATAATTGATTTATTGGATAATTTTAATGGAAAATTATACTATAAAATAATAATTAAACTTATTGCTTCAAATTTTTGGATTTCTAAAGACTGTAATAATGATCTTTCAATTTGGAACACAATTGTCAATTGTGTTAAATCTTCAAAATCTATTTTTACATTATTGGACTAAATATGTTGTTTCTTCTTGTTTCTTATAACTAATTTTTCCAGTGGTTTGGTCATAAAGTACTCCATAATATCCACTAGGTAATGTTTCAAACAAATTATGAATTTCACATGTGTCCAACTTATATCTACAACAAATTCCATGGTTAGAAATCTTGAAAGTCATTTCTCTATCTTTGAAATCAATTGAAAAACAAAATTCAGTCTCTGAAAATGAATCTTCAACAATAGAAATGTCACCATCTTCATATCTCAATAAAAGATGTTCGAATGGATTAATAATTAACATTTGATTTCTGTTTTCAAGTTTAATATATCCAGTCAATAATTCAATATCAGTAAAAAATCTAATAAATAAACGTTTACCATGTTCAAACGTTTCATAAACACGAATCGTAAACAATGTGTCCATATTGTTTTTTCAATAATTATCATTAATGAATCTTTCAATATATTCATTTTTTCAATTTTTTAAATTGAAAAAATATGACTTAATTAGATTATAATTAAGTTATACTTAAAATATTTTTATTCATTTTTTTCAACAATATTTAATGATGGAACAGTAATCGTATTTGTAGTTTCATCGTAAAAAACATCAAATTTTCCTAAATCTTGATTTGAAATTAAAGTTTTAGTTGACATATAATCATATCTAAATTTGCACAAAACTCCATAATTAGAAATTTTAAAATAAGTATTTTTATCTTGTTTTAGTTTCATTAGAAAAGTTAATTCACATTCCATAAAATTATCTTCAAGAATTGAAATAATTCCATCGTCATCAGCCAATCCAATTTCAGTTTTTTCTGCATTAATAACATATGTATCATTATCTTTTGTATTTTTTGGCCGAATTGCACCAGATAAAAGTTTTATTTCTTCCTGATAAAACTCTATATATAAAGCATTAGGAGAATTCTTACCATCTTCCTCACTATAAATAGTAAATAACTTCTTCATTATCAGTTTTAATTTTATAATTACTTATATCTCTTTTCATTTATTTTTTCAATTTTTTTAATTAAAAAATATGACTTAATTAGATTATAATTAAGTTATACTTAAAATATTTTTATTCATTTTTTTCAACAATACCTAATGATGGAACAGTAATCGTATTTGTAGTTTCATCGTAAAAAACATCAAATTTTCCTAAATCTTGATTTGGAATTAAAGTTTTAGTTGACCTGTGCATATATCTAAATTTGCATAAAAATCCATAATTAGAAATTTTGAAAAGTGTAGCACTTTGTTGTTTTAGATTTATTAGAAAAGTTAATTCGCATTCTCTAAAATCATCAGCAATAATATATAAAGTTCCTCCAATTGATACTAATTCAGTTTTTTCCACGTCAGTGGTGAATATATTTCCATATATCATATATCTTCCACATATTGGAATATCATTTTTAATAAAAAATGGACGAACTGAACCAGATAAAAGCATTACTTTTTCCTCCTGATAAAACTCTATAGATAAAAGATTAGGCGTGTCATAACCATTATACTCACTATTTATAGTAAATATCTTCCTCATTATCATTTTCAATTTTATAATAATTATCAATAGATCTTTTAATATATTTATTTTTCAATTTTTTTCATAAATTAATTTTAATTAATCTAAGTTAAAAATTTGGATTATTATGAGTAAAGATAAAATCTGCTGTTGCATCTGGTTTTTTACCTGTATCGATATAAGCCTTTATGACATCATTAAATTTAGCACCTGTAATTTCCATAATACTTTGGATAATTGGTTTATCAATTTCATTTAAAATATCATTTTCCAAAATTTGTGTAAATATCTTTTTTCCTTCTGTCAATTGTTCTTTTTCCGTATCATTAAATCTTTTCAATAAATTAGAACAATCATTAAATAAAACTGTTATCTCTTCTTTTTTATCTGCTGTTTCAATACTCATCGTTAACATGTTTCTGATAAATGTATTTACCACCAAATTATATTGTTTTATTTTTTTTTCTTCTTGTTTCTCTATTTTTTCAATACAACTAACAACATCTAAATCTGATCTATTTTTAACATCAATAATTCTCATATGCAATGATTTCACAAAATTAAATGATGTACTAAAATATTCTAAAATAGAACTATAGAATTTTTTAAACATTTTAACAACTTTGTCTCTATTTCCCTTTTGTTCTTCATCAATAATTTTAAGAATTTTTTTAATATTACTAAAAATACTACTGTATACAATATTTCCTGTTTCAATAATATTGTTAAATGATAAACATATTTTTGCAATTATTTCATCACTACTACTATTACATAACGGAAAATCACCCATTTCACAAAAAACTTCATCTATCTGACCATTTCTTGCAGAACCATCCAATAATGTTGTCAATGCTTGTGGATTTTGTCCAGAAATTAAATTAATTAACATTTGTGCAATGTTTTCTGGTATCTCCGCTGGCATCTCTTCAGAATTATCTCCATGCGGCATATCTTCTTGATGTTCACCTAGCATATCTTCTAAATGTTCAGCTGCTTCTCCATGTTCAGCTGAAATAGGATGTCCATTTGTAGGTAGTCTAAATAAATATAATCTATATTGATCATTTTCACCATTATTTGGTACAACTGAATTTGGAAGTGGTGTTTCTGGTGGTGCTAAATTTGGAGCAACTACATTTGGACTAGGAACAATTGAACTAGAATTTTGCACAACAGGAGGAGATGAATAATAACTTTGAGATGGTATTGTCGGACCTTTCAACATCATAACAAATTTATAAGTTACATCATATGTTATATCATAAAATTCTAATGTATTTTTATCTACTAAAATTTTTCCTCTAAAAATCAAAACTATGTTTGATCTATCAAAACCTTTTTCAGCAATAATATTCTTAAAATCATTTATCAACATTTTAGGATCAATATCTTCAAAAGACAATTGATTATCGGTTTCCTTCCCATAAATAGTAATGTTGATAGTAGCCATTTTCCTAATACAATAATATAAATTATATTAAATGTCGCAAACATTTTTTTTTTCAATTTTTTTTTAACTTAAAATATTGACTTTAAGTTAAAAAATATTTAATGATTCATATCTATGTTGAATTGTATAACAAATCTAATGCCGTTTCAACATTTTTACCAGCATTCATATAAAACATTATAACTTTATCCAACATAAAATTTCCATGTCCAATAACTATAATCTCATTAATTTTTTTAAAATCATTTTCTGTTAATTCATTTAAAAATAAACATGAACCACAACAATTTCTTAAGAATTTTTCAAGATTATGTGCAAATGTCAAACCAAATTGTGTTGTATGCTCTGAATTAATTGTAATAGCATATTTATCTCTCTCAGTTCCAAAATTAATATCAACATGACATTTATATTTTCCATCCTCATGTTTGGTTTCTATTTTTTTGTCTGCAGAACCACCTTCTTCATGAATTTCTTCCTCCTCTTCATCTTCATGATGAACTCCTTCCGATAATTTCATTGGATGAACTTCTCCTGATGCAATCATAATTTCTTCAAATTCTTTGACAGATGTAATTTTTTCTGGAATAATTTCAAGTCTTTTAATTTTCAACAAAATTACTGTAGGTTCAGTTTCACTTGTAATTTTATACTGTCTAAGTGTTGCTTCATTTCTCATTATTACACCAATATGAATTAAAATAATTCGTGAATAATCATCCATTCCTTTCAATTCTTTGACATCTGTTTTTTTAAATTCATTAATAATCATCTTTTTTAATTTTTCTACAGTTGTATCTGGATCAATTTTATTAATAGTAATCTTCTTATTGAAATCTGAAATATTCAATGTGATGGACCCCATTAGTTCACTTATTTATATAAACAAATATATCAATATGTTTTTTTTTCAATTTTTTTATTTGTTCTTACAAATAAAAAAGTTATTTCGAAGAATCAATTTTTTTATTTGTTCTTACAAATAAAAAAGTTATTTCGAAGAATCAATTTTTTTATTTGTTCTTACAAATAAAAAAGTTATAATAATTAATTTTTCCATAACATGCAATTTCCAATTCCATCTACATATTCATTTATATCATTAAATTTATATTTCTGACTTGTATGAATTAAAACAAAGAAAATATTTTCATGTTTCTCAATAATTTTGACAAGGTCGCCCCAATATATATGTTTTTTTTGTTTAGCTTCTTTTTTATCAATTTCATCAAAAAATGTACATTCACAAATTATAGTTTTATACTTAAAAATATCAGTTTGTTCAAATACCTTACATGTTGTATCTCCTAAATAACAAAACGTATAATTTTTTTTTTCTGTCGTCACATTTATACCTTCATTTATTAATTTACTTATATCTTCTTGAGAAAATTTTAAATATTCATTTTTTAGTTTTCTTCTATTTTCAATAAATCCATATCCAATTGTTGGTATCGAATGATCACATTTAAACGTTTGTATAATGAAATTTCTAACATTTAATTTTTCTTCAAACGTTATATTATTTTCTAATCCAATAACTTCAAAATTTTTTGTATTACATCCTGACATTGCATATCCAGCATTCATAAAATTTAATAATCTTGATTCTAACACTTTAGGTGAATAAATCTTTGTTTTTTCACCATTTAAACATACTTGTGGCAATGCAGATACATGATCTAAATGTCCATGTGTAATAAAAATTTTTGTTGGTAAAAAAGGCAATGCAATTCCACAATCTAATAATGTGTCAATTTCTTTTACATAAAAAACTTGTCTTAATCCTCCAACAGAATAACCAGACAATGAAAATTCAGTTTCAATATTTGGAATTCTAATTGTTTTTTTCCCTTTCCAATATGGATCAACCATTAAATATAATTAATATATTTTTAATATATTAATTATTGTTTAAATATCAATTTTTTATTGTGTTTGTAATTTTCTTAAATAATTAACAATATCATATAAAACCTTACAATCACAAAAATTATATGTTATAATTTCATCTTTCATCTCATAATTTTTCGTCATAAACATTTCATTTGCTTTAATCATCATTAATAAACCATTATCAAAATTATTTTTCCAAGTTGTATGTATCAAATTATTATCATACAAAACTTTTCCTATTTCTTTTAATCCAAAACTAAAACATCCTTTTATTAAAATTTGTTCATTTTTAAAAACTTCACACATATCAATAAATTGACATTTTCTTAAATTAAATTTGGATAAAATAATCTTCTCTAAAAATCCCCAATGAAATATTCTTATTTCCTTATCTAAATTATTTATATAATTACAAAATTCTTCAATTAATTTACTATCATTAGGATAATCATCATCCAACATAAAATGTTTATATTTAAATTCGTCATTTTCAACATAACCTATACCAATCAAATAAATAATATTATTATTCGATAAAGCTTTGTTTATTGTTTCAATATCGATAAATAAATCTCCATCTTTTTGACTTAACCAATCATAAATATTTAAAGAAAATTTTTTTGGTTCAATAATATCAGTTGAATCTCTATTAAGTTTTATCATTTTATCAATTATATTTTTGTAAACTCCATTGATTCCTAATGTTTCTGATGAACAATTTATATCCATGAATGACATAATATTTTTTGCATGTGCTAAATTTCTATTATTTTTTCCAACATTCCATAGTAAAGTGATTTCATTAATTTTTTTTGCTATATTAACTTTAATAGAATGATATGGACAATCATATTTATTTTTCATATTAGGATATAATTCTGGAACACTTGGTGGATTAATGTCCCAATCATTTCCGTATCTATATACTTTTCTTATCCAATAAATTGCTTTCAATGTTTTATCAATATAATCTTTATCAAATCCACTAAAATCAATAGTTCCCAAAACATCAAATGTATCAAAAGTTTTAATTTCATTATCTCTATAAAATTTTTTTCCCATAATATAAGCAATTGTTGGTGTGTATTCTTGCATAACTCCAAGTGCAGCATTGTAAACAGTAAGTTGTCCCTTATATGGAATAGCATTTCCTTCATTTCTCATATTAAATGTTCTTGAACAAAGTTGAATTATTGATGATTTAATATCTATGACTACGTAATGAAATTTTTTTAATATTGGAGAAGTAATGTTAATATCATTTTCATTTAATTGTTTTATTGATACTAATTTATTTATAAAATCACTTCTTACGATTAAATCAGCTATTCCCCATGTATTATTTTTTTTATTGAATAATACTGCATTTAATATTATAGGAACTCCATCCAACATATGTTTCATTGTCGTTAAATAATCACTTCTAACAAACCTTCCATTTTTTGTCATAATAACTAAATCATCACCAAATTTTTCTTTTAATTTTTTTTGAATTTCACATTCAAATTCATTTCCACTCTTAAATATCACATTCATAAAAGAAACATCCTGTATAAATTCTTCAGTTTTTAATTCATCAATTTTATATTCATATAAATGAAACCAATCTAAAATTGTATCATTTAATAAATAATTTCTTGTTGTATTTGCTGCTACTAAAATACCATCATATGCATCATTAAATTTTTTCCATATATCTTCATCATTAGTTAATCTTCTTCTTTTGGTTTCAGTTTCCATACTTATATTACTATTTAGTTTTTTCTTCCTTTTATTTTAAATTTTCAATTTTTTTTAATGACTACTTTTTTGAATATAATCATTTGGCCGTTGAATAAAATTAATCATTACTGATGATAAAATATCATCAAATTCATTTATCATTTTAGTTTTACAAAAAAAACAATAATCGAACAAAAATTTTTCACAATGATGTGTTGTATCAGTATCCTCATTTTGAATTATCATAATTGGTATATTTATTTTTTTAACTGATTCTAATGTATTAAATTGTTCATCAATAAAACAACTTAAAAAACTACTGTAATCATTTACTAAATCTTTTAATGATGAAAAAATAGATTGAAATATTAATGCTCTTGGAATTTGTTTATTTAAAATTGTTAATTGATTTACGAATTTAGCAACAACAGAACATCCAACTTGTTCTCCAAATAATATAATTTCACTTGGATTTACTTTTTTAGTTTCTACTAAAAATTTCCAAACTGATGTTAAATCATTATTTAATCCAGATTCGCTTGGACTTCCTTCACTTAATCCGAATCCTCTATAATCATACATTACAACATTTCCAAATTTAGACAATTCATTTGCAAATTCAGTTCTTGTATATATATCTCCAATACTTCCATGTGAATATATTATATAAATATTACTATCATTTCTTAAAATATAACCATCTAATGAAATATTATCTATTGTTTTTATCGTAAATTTATTTATATTTTTAAATGTTGAATCATAAATTTGATATTCTCGTTTTGGATGAAACAAAAATACTTTGCATAAAAACTTAAAAATATAATCCCAAATAATATAACAAATCGCAATTATAATAAAAAATATTATTCCAATTTCTTCAATCATATATAAATTACATCTTATTTTATTATTTTTCAATTTACATAAAATTGAAAAATAATATATAAAAATTATATGTTATAATAAAATAACAAATGCCAGAAGTTTGTGAAATCGCAATTACTGCACATTTTCTACAACAATTTAAAATAATCAATAATATCGAGATTATTGATAAAAAATTTCATATAAATGGTCTTAACAAAATAAAATTCCCACTTAAAATTAAAGAAGTCGATTCATATGGAAAATTATTATGGTTTGAAATTATTGATTCAGATTTAAATTTATTTTATATAATTAATACATTTGGTTTAAAAGGAAGTTGGAATCAAACAAATGGAAATGTTTGTTTTACATTTGAAAAAAAAATGTATTATGACGATCCTATTCGTTTTGGAACTATATCTATTTTAGAAGAAAAAGAATTTAAAAATAAATTAAATTTAATGGCACCTGATTTTCTGCGTACAGAATTTACAGATTCTGAATTTGTTTCTTGGATTAAAAATTTCCTTAAAAAAAATAAAAAAAGAAATGAACTTAACGTTGTAAAAGTGTTAATGGAACAAAAAAAATCATCAGGTATTGGTTCTGGATTAGGGAATTATTTAGTCACTGAAATTCTTTATTCATCACAAATATCCCCTCATAGAAAACTATCTGAACTTACAACTCATCGTTTAAAAATATTAGCAGAAATGATAAAATATAAAGTTAAATTATTTTATATGAACAATGATACACATTATATTAAAGAATTAAATGATTTTGTTAAAATTCATAGAAAAGGAGTCTTAAAAGGATTATATCCAAATTATCATCCATTAATTAAAATTAATGAAAAAGAAAAAACATCATTCAACGTTTATAAACAAACTAAAGATCCAAACGAAAATGAAGTTATAAAAGAAGAAATTATTAAAGGACGACATACATATTGGTGTCCAAATATTCAAAAATAAAATTGTTCTATTCGATCAATTTTATTTATTCTTTTTTATATGTTTCAATTGTCGTTTCGTCTGTATCTTCTTTTTCATCTTTTTTTTCTTCTCTCTCTTCATTTTCATCTTCACTTTCTTCTTCACTTTCTTCTTCACTTTCTTCTTCACTTTCTTCCTTTTTTTTTTGTTTTTTCTTTATTTCTTTTTTTGGTTCAGATTTTTCACTATCTGTATCTTCTTCCTTTTTTTTTTCTCTTTCCTTCTCTAATTGTTGTTGAAGTTCAAATAATCTCCTCTGTTGCATTTCCCTAATATATTTTTCTTCATCTTCTTCCTTATTAATTTTCTTTACATCTTTATCATCTTCGTCATCTTTTTTTGACATAAAAATCATAATAACTAAATCTATAATTGCAATATAATAAATAAAAGTTCTATACTTTTTGATTAATTCTGTGTTATCACCTGAACGAGAATATAAAAATGCATGAATTAAAATATAAAACAATGTTCCGATAATTGTAGTATATAAGATTTTTTTTTTTCTTGAAGAATCAGCTATCTTTGGAATTCGACTAATTATATTGTAAAGCATTATATTATATTAAGTTTTTTTAATATTAAATTAAACTCATCAAAACGAATAATTAACTTTAGGTGTTTCATAATTAATAGGCTTTATTTCTTCTTTATTTTTAATTTTTAATTCTGTAAATATTTCTTTCATTTCTTTCGTTTGTGTAAATTCTATAATTTTGTCTAAAAATCTTCTCATGTTTTTAATTTCATCAACTTCTTCTAAAATTTTTGTTGTTCCTTCATAATCTAATTCTACAACAAATTTTCCTTTCAAATATGTTTCAATCTTAATATCCTCACTAACATCATAATATATAAAAATTCTTGCTAATGTTTGTTGTGTTGTCTTTGTTTCTTTTACTATATCAATATAATAAAATGGTAAACGTTTATTTTTATGAATAAAATCTTCTAGTAAATTACATCTCATTATTTCACCATTAATTTCATTTATTATTCTATATCTTTCTAAAAATTCATCACTAACAATATCCTTTTCTGTATATCCAATATTTTTTAACTTAATTCCATTTTCACTTTTGAATACTAAATGATAAACATTGTTTTTCATTTAGTTATTTTAATAATTTTTTTTGTCATTTATTACGATTCATTATTTTCCATCAAAATATAAATTCCACAATGACAATACTCTTTTTCAAAATCTTCATTATTAAATATAGCATACATTTTACAACATTTTCCATCATGTTCTCTGTTTTTATTTATGTAAAGTTCATTTTCTCCCCACGATTTACATAATTTTTTTCCACATTTAAAACACCAATCTCTCTGACATCCACTTCCATCAAAACCAACAGTCTCATTTATATATCCACAAACTACATATGTTGTATCAGCAATCATTGTCATCAAATGATTACAATGTGGACATTTTTTTGTTATTTTACCATCATAACTTCTAAATAATTTACTATTTCCTATTCTATTTAATACATTTAATTGTACTAAATCTGAAATCTTCTTTGTATCTATTATTTCTCTAATGAATATTTCATATTCATCAATATATGTAAGTTTATTCACTTTTTCTATTATATCATTAATTTCTACAAAATTTAAAACTCCATTGTCAAATTTTTTTGACCTCAAAATATTATTTATTACTTCATCATCTTTTTTTCCTATACATTCAATAATTCTATTTGCATCAATAAACGTATTTGTTCCACTTATTATGTTCATTATTTTTATATATTCCTCCTTATTCATTTTATTATATTATAATATCAATTCTTTTTTTTAAATCCACAAAAAAACAATTAGTAGATAATATATTACAAATAATGAACATATTAGTAATAAAAATAAATGAGAAAAAAATTGGAAAATAAAACTTTATATCAAAAAATATCAAGTTTTAGTAGCCACCCCAATTTTCAGTATTTTCTGTTCCTTTAAAATTAAAAATATATTTATCAAAGTCATTACCCATATTCTTTTTTGCCATTATATGAGAAGATCTTGCTCCATGACTCATATGAAAAACAGTTGGTTCTGGTAATACAATAAAATTATATCCATTTTTCAAGACTTTTAATTGGACATTTGTATCACTTCCAAAACTTTTAATCATTCCTTCTTCAAATCCTTTTATTTTTTTCCATATATCTCTACTTGCGAACTGAAAATCTCCACAATTAATAACTCTTGCATTTATAAGATAACAGTTTTTCTTTTCTTTTTCTAATTTTGCATTTTCTAACATTTTATTGAATTCATTTATAAAATCAATATCAATCGTCAATTTTAACTTTTTATTTTCCTTATATGTATCGTAAATTAATTTACAATCTACATCAACTCTTGCAATTGTATAAAATGTATCTGGATAAATCTTAATTTTATTTATATCTTCTCTATTAGGTGCTATTATATCAATATTTGTAGAAACGATATAATCACATGTTGCTTGTTTTATTCCTATATTTCTTGCTAAAACTTGACAACATTCCTCGGCATTGTCTAATTTCATTTTTTCAACTGTTTGTTTATCAATAATTATTTGTTTAATTTTTTCTAATTTCTCATCATTTTTAAAATCATTTTTTAATCTGTCTAATAATGAAATTCCAGGAGAATTCCAATCAACATAAATAACTTCATCAAAAGTTTGAATCATACTATCAAAACATATTTTACATCTTTCTTTATAATCTAAAATATATTCATCATTTCTTGAAACAATAACAGCAGATATTGTTTTATCTTTTAATGTTTCATTTTTTTCATACTTTTCATTTTGTTTTTCTTCTTCTTTAATCACTTTAATTGGAATTAAATTTTCAGAAAAATAATTCATAAAAAATATATTGATATCCATCGTTGGACAATTTACAGTTTTAAATTTATATAAATAATTTATATCTATCTGTACTGTTTTTTTAATGGCTTCATTTTTTATTTGAATATTATTTATTATAAAACATGTAGCTGGATCATTAAAACATGTAATTGCCGTATCTCCGTATCTTTTAACCAATTTATTTAAATCTAAATTTTCATTATAAATATATTCTGGATTAACAACAAATACTTTTATTCTTGGTTCCATTAATGGAAAAAATTTTGAAAACTCATTTCTATTACCTTCTCTGAAAACACTTCTTTCTAAATAATCAATTTCCAAACTTCGCAAAATAACTTTCATATAATCATCAATCTTATCATTAACATATCTAATCTCCCAATTATTATATAAAATTTTAAAATGTTGCATAATCATAACTTCTTTTGTAAATGTTAAATCTTTATGTTCAAATGATATTAAATAATCACTTGCTTCAATGGATGCTTTATCAAATGCATATATAGGTTTATTATTTTCATCACAACATATTCCACAAAAATATTCTCCCTCTAATAATGGAAAATCAACTTCATTACCAGTATTAAAATTTTTACATCTATCATGTGCTATATGACTATCAAATATAATTGGAGCAACTTGTTGTAATAAAAAATTTTGATCTGCAAATCGAAAACTACTATCTGAAAAATCAATACTTATGTTCATATTTTTTTCTTTCATTAATTGTTTAAATTTTACACAATCTAATCCAAATAATCCAGCCATCATAAAATCACAATGTGATACACTATCTCTTATAATATGACATGCTTTACCACTTTCTAACCATGCATTTACTGCACGTGCTTCTCTCCTTCCAATTCTACTATCAACATCTCTAGAAATAAAATGACTGACATCATTATCCATCAATGGTAAAAATCTCCAAAATGTTCCATTAGTATATTTTGTCCAGTGAATAATATAAACTTCACATCCTACGTTTAATATTTCATCTACAACTTCTTTTTTAACATTGTCTGCAACATAAAATCTTCCAATCCACTCTGGATAAATAATTTTAACTAATTTAGCATTTTCTATTGCACCTTTACAAAAAATATTTTTATTGCCCCATAAACAAAATGATACTATTTTTTTCATTATATATTTACTTTATCAAAATTTCTTTATGTTTTGTCGCAATTTTAATTGTTTCGTTCCTAAAATAAAATTGAAAAAATAATTATATAAAGAATAAAATTATATAATTAATTAATAACATATGCGCATGTTATCGATCGAAAAGTTTTTTGAAAATGAACCTGTTATTGATGTTAAAAAAATGGATTTTACACAAATAATTTCTTTCAAAAAAGATGAAGATAATGCTGATCAAAAATATCCATATGGTTATGATGTATACTATTTTATAGATCCAACTATAGATAATTTTACAAATCCAAAATGTTATGATATTACTAAAGTTTATGATGTTGATGAGGAAAAGTTTATACAATACTTTTTTACTATTGATTCATTAAGTGAAATTTATTGGACTGCTTATGCTGTTGAATTAGAATGTAACACTCATGAAGAACCATCATTACTTTTTGGAAAAACAAATGATGATCTTTATTTTTCAGTTGAAAATAAAAATGTTAAAATATGGAATGATAATACTTATGAATATGATAAAGATATTCTTAGAATAAAAATTTTTGTCAGCAAAAATAAAAATAAATTAATTGATTTTTGTGAAAATGAAGGACTGTTTGGTAGACAGTTCGATGGTCCATATGGTTCTTGAATAAATTTATATTATTTTACATTTCAATTTTTTAAGAACTTTAATTAAACATGTATTATTTGTTATGAATTCATCAAATTGACTTTTAATTATTGGAATAATTTTTCCAACATTATCATATATAAAACTATATTTGTCGTTTACATAACATAACCATTCAACAATATCAATAAAATATTTTTCACATGCAGTTTTAAAAGCAAAATGATTGTTTGAAGTTATGTTAACACCGCTACAATATTTACTACTATTTATATAAAAGTTTAAACGTTCCTTTATATATAAATAGTGAGACCGAAAAAACGGTGCTAATCCCTGTAGCAAGGATAAAAGAATTTCTCAACATCCACACATTGTTTTTTCTAAAATATTTATCGCTCCATTTATATCTCGATCTATTTTTGTTTTACATATGTTGCAAACATATTGTTTTGATGTTCCTACATCATTTTTAATAAATCCACAATTGCAAC
>Ga0265297_10006660_pt1 | contig 16586 bp, 15 predicted proteins | sample Munlanlwell13791_FD_192502 | JGI IMG/M metagenome (GOLD analysis project Ga0265297, IMG submission 192502) | Leachate microbial communities from a municipal landfill in Southern Ontario, Canada - Leachate well 137-91 | ecosystem: Engineered > Solid waste > Landfill > Unclassified | place... | reverse complement strand
AATTATGTATATTGCCGCCAGGAAAATGCGTCTTAACTTAAGATTGAATTTCATATTGGTTTATAATATACCAAAAAAATATCAAAAGAAAGTGGATGAACCTTATTGACACTTTTGGATATTTTTTCTATTCTAAATCAATGAGCGGAATAAAGCCTGATCAAGTCTATACTACAGAAGAGGCGAGGAATTTTCTTAAGATATCCGAAAGTACGATTAAACGCCACCTTAAGAAGGGTATTTTAAAGGCGAACAAAATCGGGGGAAGATACAGGATACTGGGAAGGGAATTGATAAGGATCGTTTCTCCGGAAGCTGAGAAGAAAGCAGTTTTGACTTATAGGAATTTGAAAAACAAGGCGAAAGATAAAATTGAAAAGTGGTAAATTATATATAGAAAATATTATGAAAAATAAAAAAGTTTGCATAATTGGTACAGGATATGTTGGATTAGTAACAGGTACTTGTTTGGCTGAACTGGGGCACAGTGTAATTTGTGTAGATAACGATGTCGAAAAAATAAAAAAATTACAGAATAATATTATTCCGATATATGAACCAGGACTCAAGAAACTAGTTCTTCAAAATAGTAAAAAAAGAAAGCTCTCTTTCACGACAGAAATTAAAGAAGGAGTTAGAAATTCTGATATCATTTTTATTGCGGTCCCAACTCCTCAGAAAAAAAATGGAGAAGCAGATTTACGTTTTGTAGAAAAAGTATCAAGAGAAATCGCAAAAAATATAGATAAATATAAAGTTATAGTCAGTAAAAGTACGGTTCCTGTGACAACGAGTAAAAGAATAAGAGAGACAATAAAAGCTTATTGTCCAAAATTTGTTACTTTTGATGTGGCTTCTAATCCTGAATTTCTTAGAGAGGGAACTGCAGTAAAGGATTTTTTTAATCCAGATAGAATTGTTATAGGCATAGAGAATAAAAAGGCAGAGAAAATTATGCGAGAACTATATAGACCGATAAAAGCTCCAATTATTATTACCAACATCGAAACAGCTGAGATCATTAAACATGCTTCTAATTCCTTTTTAGCTACAAAAATTTCTTTTATTAATGCAGTATCAAATATCTGTGAGAAAACAGGTGCTAATGTTGAAGAAGTTGCTGAAGCGATGGGAATGGATAAAAGAATTGGAAAGCTTTTTTTGAAAGCTGGTATTGGATATGGTGGTTCTTGTTTTCCAAAAGATGTGGAAGCTTTTATTTATACAGCGAATCAACACAACTATGATTTTAAACTATTAAAAGCTGTCCAGGAGATAAATCAGTTTCAAAAAAAGATATTTATTGAAAAAATAAAAAATGTTTTATGGATTCTAAAGGGGAAGAGAATCGGGATATGGGGATTATCTTTTAAACCTAATACCGACGACATGAGAAATTCGCCTTCAATTGATATCATTAATGTCCTATTAAAAGAAGGAGCGATAATCCAAGCCTTTGATCCTGTAGCCACAGAAAAAGCCAAAGAAATTTTTAAAAATAAAATTAATTTTAAATCAAATCTTTACCAAGCAGCTCAAAATGCAGATGTTCTATTAATATTGACCGAATGGGATCAGTTCAAAAATGCAGACTTACAAAAAATGAAGAAAACATTAAAACTACCAATAATTATTGATGGGAGAAATATTTTTAGTCCGCAAAAAATGAAAAATCTAGGTTTTGATTACTATTCCATAGGGAGAAAATATGAAAAAAATTAGAAAAATTTTAATAACTGGTTCGAGTGGAATGATTGGGACACGTCTATTTGAAAAACTGTTAGAAGAAAAATATGAAGTGATCGGTTTTGATAAAAAACCGAATATTTGGAACTCTGAATTGAATAAATTAACAATAAAAGGAGACTTATTGAGACAAAAAGATATCGACAAAATAAGGGAGAGATTTGATCTAATAGTTCATCTGGCTGCGAACCCCTATGTTTATAATTCTGTTATTAATCCGGATTTAGCGAAAGAAAATGTAGATATGACTTATAATATTTTGGAATTCGCTAGACAAAAAAAGATTGGAAAAATTATTTTTTCAAGCAGTCGTGAAGTGTACGGAAACTTGAAAGGAAAAACTGATTTTAATGAAAAAAATATCGATATTACGCGCTGTGAATCGCCTTATGCAGCAAGTAAAATTAGTGCCGAGACTTTGATTTATGCTTTTTCTAAGTGTTATAAAATTAACTATATTATTTTTCGCCTTTCTAATGTTTATGGAATGTATGATAATAGTGAGCGGTTCGTACCTATCTTACTTCGAGATATGAATAAAAATAAAGAAATTTATATTTATGGGAAAAATAAATTTTTGGCCTTTACTTATATTGATGATTGTATTGGAGGGATAGTTAAAGGAATAGAAAATTTTTCAAAAGCTAAAAACAATGTATTTAATTTAGCGGGAAGAAATTCTTCAAATTTATTCAAACTAGCTCAGACACTTAAAAGGAATCTTCAAAGTAAAAGTAAGATTATTATTAAGAATATAAGAACTGGAGAAGTTATTAGTTTTACGGCTGATATCTCAAAAATTAAAAAAATTCTTTTATGGAGCCCTAAATATAGCATTAAATTAGGAGTAGAAAAAACGATAAACTGGTACAAAATTAATCTTAAATAAAATTATGATTTTTGATAATAAAACTATTTTGATTACTGGTGGAGCGGGTTCATTTGGGCAGAAATTTACAGAAATCGTTCTTAATAAGTATAATCCAAAATCTGTTCGAGTCTATGATAATCGCGAATTAGCAGAAGTGGAAATGGAAAGGAAGTTAAACGATCCGAGATTAAGATTTTTTATAGGTGATATTAGAGATGAAAAAAGATTAAGCAGAGCGATGAACAGAGCCGAAATAGTTATTCATGCCGCAGCCTTAAAGCATGTTCCTATTTGCGAATATAACCCAATTGAAGCTGTTAAGACAAATATTGAAGGGACAATGAGTTTAATAAATGCAGCTATTGATAATAAAGTTGAAAAGGTGATGGCTATAAGTACAGACAAAGCAGTTTATCCTGTGAATCTTTACGGAGCGACGAAAATGGTGGCGGAAAAATTACTTGTACAAGCGAACTCTTATAGTGGCGGAGAGAAGCCAATTTTCTCTTGTTCACGTTATGGAAATGTTCTAGGTAGTTCAGGAAGCGTAATTCCTTTATTTTTAGAACAGAAAAAAAATAAAGAATTTACGATTACAGATGAAAAAATGACAAGATTTTGGATTTCCTTAGAAGAAGGAGTCAATTTTGTTATTAATTCTGTCAGAATAATGAAAGGGGGAGAAATTTTTGTCCCTAAAATTCCTAGTATGAAAATTATAGATTTAGTGGAAGCAATTATGCCAGAAGCTAAAAAAAATATTATCGGAGTGAGGCCAGGAGAGAAGTTGCACGAAGTACTTTTGACGGAAGAAGAATCTTCACACACTAAGGAATTTGATGGATTTTTTGTCATTGAACCCGAACATCCTTTCTGGCATAAAGATAATTTTAAAGAAGGGAAATCTCTTTCACCTGGTTTTAAGTATAGTAGTGATACTAATAATAGTTGGATAAATAGAGAAAAGATATTAGAGATTTTGAGAAAAATGGAGATCTAAAAATAAAAAATGTTAAATAAGAAAAAAATACTTCCATATGGACATCAGTGGATAGATGAAAAAGATATTAAAGAAGTAGTTAAAGTTTTGGAAAGTGATTGGATTACTCAAGGAATAAATGTAGAAAAGTTTGAAAAAGCAGTAGCTAAATATTGTGGAGCAAAGTATGCAGTAGCAGTTTCTTCGGGAACAGCGGCTCTGCATACAGCTTATGCCATAGCCGGAATAGGGCCTGGAGATGAAGTAATTACTACTCCTTTAACTTTCGCTGCTACTGCTAACACTATAATTCATTGTGGAGGGAAACCAGTTTTTGCTGATATCGAGAATGATACTCTCAATATAAACCCTGAACTTGTTGAGAGGTTGATAACCTCCAAGACAAAAGCTATTGTTCCAGTTGATTTTGCTGGGCATCCTTGTGATTATGATGAAATTAAGAAAATTGCTAAAAAATATCATCTTTTAATAATAGAAGATGCTTCTCATGCCTTAGGCTCGAAATATAAAGGAAAGAAAGTTGGAAATTTTGCTGATATGACTATTTTAAGTTTTCACCCTGTAAAAAATATTACTACCGGAGAAGGGGGAATGATTTTAACTAACAATAAAAAATTTTATGAGAAGCTAAGAATTTTTAGACAACACGGAGTAGTTAAAAGACCAAACGAAGGCAAATGGTATTATAAAATAGAAAAACCTGGTTATAATTATCGTTTAACTGATTTTCAATGTGCCTTGGGTCTAAGTCAGTTAAAAAAAATAGAAAAATTTATTAAAAGAAGAAGAAAAATTGTAGCTAAATATAATAAAGCCTTTAATAATATTAAAGAAATTATAATTCCAACTGAGAGAAGTTACGTAAAATCAGCTTATCATATTTATGTTATTCAATTATTATTAGAAAAGCTTAAGACTGATCGAAGAAGAATATTTGAAGATTTACAAAAAGAAGGTCTTGGAGTCCAAGTTCATTATATACCTCTTCATTTTCAACCGTTTTATAAGAAAAAATTCGGATATAAAAAAGGAGATTTTCCAATATCTGAAAACTATTATCGTAGAGCAATTACTATACCCCTCTTCCCAAAAATGGACGATAATGACATTGATAGAGTGATAAAAATTATCAAAAAAATAATTAGCTTCTATAAAAAATGAAAACGGCAATTATTCAAGCGAGAATGACTTCAACTCGTTTCGCTGGGAAAGTGTTAGCAGATATAGAAGGTAAATCTATGCTTTGGCATGTAATTAGACGTTTAAAATTCGCAAAAAAAATTGATGATATTATTCTTGCCATTCCAACTCGAAAAGAAAGCGATATTTTAGAAAAATTTTCTAAAGAAAATAACATAAAATATTTCAGAGGAAGCGAAAGCGATGTCCTTTCTCGTTATTATGAAACAGCAAAGAAATTTGGCGCTGACATCATTATTAGAATAACTTCAGATTGCCCTCTTATTGATCCTAAAATAGTTGATTTAGTAATAAAAAGACATTTAAATTCTTCTGCTGATTACACTGCTAATATTTTAGAAAGAAGTTTTCCAAGAGGACTAGATGTAGAAGTTTTTAATTTTAAGACGCTTGAGAGAGTTTATAAAGAAGCTAAAAAAAAATATCAGCGAGAGCATGTAACTATTTATATTCATGAAAATTCTGAAAAATTTTGTCTTGTTAATGTTAAAAATTCTAGAGATTTTTCTAATATGCGCTGGACAGTAGATGAAAAAGAAGACTTAGAGTTTGTTCGGGGGATCTATAAAAAACTTTATAAAAAAAAGGAAATTTTTTTAATGGAAGATGTAATAAATCTTTTAAAAAGACAACCCGAATTGATAAAGATAAATGAAAAAGTGGAACAAAAGGAAATATAATTTTAAAAATGAAGAGAAAAAATAATTTAACGATTAAAATAGGAAAACAAAAAATAGGGGCAGGGTTTCCTGTTTTTATCGTTGCAGAAATTTCTGGAAATCATAACGGATCGTTTAAAAGGGCCAAAGATTTAGTTAAAGCTGCTTGCGAATCTGGAGCTGATGCCATTAAATTGCAAACATATACTCCAGATACTCTTACGATTGATTCTACAAAAAAATATTTTCAAGTGAAAACAAACCCTGCTTGGAAAGGGAAAACTTTATATGAATTATATAAAGAAGCCTACACTCCTTGGAATTGGCAGCCAGAATTAAAAAAAATAGCTGAAAGTTATAGAATTCCTTTATTTTCAACTCCTTTTGATAAAAGCGCAGTTGATTTTTTGGAAAAATTGAAAATACCGGTCTATAAAATAGCTTCTTTTGAAACTGGAGATATTGAACTTTTAAAAAAAGTGGCTAGCACTAAAAAGCCAGTAATTATTTCTAGAGGAATAACTTCTTTCAAAGAATTAGCACTAGCAATATCCACTTTAAAAGAAAACGGTTCTTCTTCTATCGCTATTTTACATTGTATTAGTTCTTACCCTGCACGGCCAGAAGAAATGAATCTATCAACTATCCCTGCTATTCGGAAAAGATTTAATGTGGTAACCGGAATTTCTGATCATAGTTTAGGAATTTCGGCGGCAATTGCTTCGGTAGTTTTAGGAGCCTCGATAATTGAAAAACATTTTACCCTGAAAAGATCTGATGGTGGTCCTGATGCAGCTTTTTCTCTTGAGCCTCATGAATTTAAAAATCTTATTAAATCGGTAAGAGAAACAGAGAAAGCTATCGGCACTCCTCAGTTTACTATAGGGAAGGAAGAATCAAAAAACATTATTTTCCGAAGATCTTTGTTTATAACAAAAAATATTAAGATTGGACAGGAATTTACTCGGGAGAATGTACGCTGTATTAGACCGGGCTATGGTTTAAGTTGCAAATATCTGCCAAAAGTTTTGAATAAAAAAGCAGCTAAAAATATTGAAAAAGGAACTCCCCTTAGCTGGAAGTTAATTTCATGAAGATTAGTATTGTTATTCCTACCTATAATTCTCAAAAGACTGTTCGAAAAGCAATCGATAGCGTTTTAAAGCAAAAATTTTTACGATCAAAGTTTGAAGTAATAGTAATTAATGATGGTTCAACTGATAATACTTTGAATATAATAAAAAGTTATGGGAAAAAAATAAAAATAATCAATCAGAAAAATCAAGGAGTAGTAAAAGCAACTAACAAAGGGTTTAAAGTGGCTTCAGGAGATTATGTTATAAAATTAGATGCAGATGATTTTTTTAGAAAAAATGCTTTAAAAATAATGGCAGAAGTTTTACGCAAGAATAGTAAAATTGATTTTGTCTATTCTGATTATTACGAAAAATCATATAACGGACGATTAAAAATTATTTCAACTAAAAATAATATTTTCAATACAGTAGGCAGCGGAATAATGTTTAAGAGAGACAAGTTAGCGAAACAAGGTTTTTACAGAAGAAATATAAAATTTCCAGAATACGATTTATTACTTAAAATACTTAAAAAATGGCACGGATATCATATTGCTAAACCACTTTTTTATTATGTAAGAAGAAAAGATAGCATAACAGCTAATAAAAAATGGGTGAAGGAGGCATTAAAAGAACTTGAGAAGATACATTACAAAGAAATACAAAATATCAAAAAAATTCGTAAGTATTAAATATGAGAATAGTATTTTATGGAGGTAAACAAGCGGGAATGATTGTTCTTTTATCCTTATTGGCTTTAAAGGAGAAAATTGTTTGTATTATCCCAACCGATGATCTAGTAGAAAGAGTTGGGCATATTTTTAAAATCAATGTTAAAAAAACTAAAAATATAAATAATAAGAAATTTGTTTATTTTTTAAAAAAAATGAATCCTGACCTATTAATCTGTTGCCATGGCCGTCAGATATTAGAAAAAGAAATTCTATCAATTAATTCAATAAATTTACATCCTTGTTTGTATAAATATAAAGGAAGCCGTCCTATTGAAAGATTACTGAAAGATAAAAACAAAAAAGCCTCAGTAGGAGCGCATTGGATTACCGAAAAAATAGACCAAGGAAAGGTAATTGTGGAAGAATTTATTGAGATAGAAGGGAAAACTCCGATAGAGGTTTATAACGAACTATATCCTCTTTATTGTAAAGTTATCATTAAAACCATAAATAAGATAAAGAAAAAATATGGAGGCAAATGAAAAAAAACCCAGAAAAATAATATTTGATTTATATTTTGATGAAGCTCCTATATTTTATAAGGTAGCGGAAGAAATTCAGCAACTGTTTGGGATTGAAGTAATAGGGGTTACTCTTGGGAAAAGGTGGAATAATATTATAAAAAATCCGAAAATAAAATTATATAATATGTCGGATTTTTTTAATAAAAATTGGAGCAGTGTCAATATTACTGGAAAAATTATAAAAGAATATGAAAGAAAATATGGAAATCCATTCAATAGTAATATTATCTTAGCAGATAGATTTTTCAGTAATTATTTTTTTTATAAATATAATTGGGAATATAGTACAAAATATTTAATTCTTAGTTTTAAATTTTGGGAATTTTTAGTTAAGAAAGAAAAATTATACTCTTCAGATATTTTTGTTTTGCCTGGAGTAGCATTTTTACCACATTTAACTTGTCAAAAAGTTGCCCAAAAAGAAAAGGTTAACTTTTTCTCTTTGTATGTTTCGCCATTTACTAATAATAATTTTTTTATTAGTCACGGCATAAATAACTTTTATCCTTTATTGCAAAAAAATTATAATAATTATTTAAAAAGAAATTTAACAAAAAAAGAAGACGAGGAGATAGAATTATTTCTAAATAATTTTAAAAAAAAGGAAATTAAACCTGAATATATGAAAGCCATTATACAGAAAAAAATGGTTACACCTTGGCATATTAAATGGTTTTCTTTGAGATTTTACTATTACTATTTTTTAGGATGGAAGAAAGATAAATTTGATTTTATCACGCTTAATCCATTTTGGTATGCTTTTAGAGATCTTAGGATGGTCGTTAAAGCACAAATAATGAATTTATTTTATAAGTTTAATAAAGTTGGAAAAGAAGAAGAATATGTTTTTTTCCCTTTGCATCTACAACCAGAAGCTTCAACTTTAATTTTAGGATCTTATTATGTAGATCAAATTGCTTTGATTGAAAATATTGCAAAGTCTATACCTTTAGATTATAAATTATATGTTAAAGAACATATCAGTGCCTTAGGAAAAAGAGATAGTGGATATTATAAAAAAATAAAAAAAATTCCAAATGTAAAATTAATTTCTCCTTACGAAAATTCTCACGAACTAATCAAACGCAGCAAAGCTGTTATTGTTATAACTAGCACTGTTGGTTTAGAAGGATTGATATACGAAAAACCTGTTATTGTTTTAGGAAATACGTTCTATAATATTTCCGATTTAACTTATCAAATCAAAGGAATCAAAGAATTACCTGGAGTACTGAAATCTATGATAGAAGAAGATTTTCAAATAGATAAATTAAAATTAAAAAAATTCATTTTGTCTTTATTACATAGCTCACATAAAGGAAATATATATGTTCCTCATGTTTCTGGGGCAAAAACTTTAATACAGGAAAACATTAAAAATATATCATTTGGGATTGTCGATGAGTATCAAAAAATATCATAAATATTTTTTCCGATAAAAGCTGAAGATATTTCAAGTACTATGGATATTTTTAATATTATTAAACAATATATTCATACTTATTTCTTTGGTTTTGCAAAAATTTTTGCAATGTTTATTCTTGTTTTTATCTTGGGAAAAAGTTTAGCCCCAGAAGAGTTTGCTGTATATGGTTTATTATCATCTTTTATTGTCTGGGGTACATTTTTTTTAGGATTAGGTTTTAATAATTATTCTATGCGTTATATTCCAGGGAGAGAAGAGGCTGAAAGACTAAAAATTTTTAAAACATTAATAATAACGGAGTTAATTTTTGCTTTTTCCATAATTTTTATGTTTGCGATTCTAAATTTTGGGGAAATATTTTTTTCTAAATTTAATTTATCTTTTAGTTGGAGATATATTCGAATTGGAACCATTATTCTTTTTTTTAATTTAATAATGAGAGAATGTATGAGATATTTCACTTCAATAAAAAAAATTGAAGTTGCAAACATTTTAAACTTTACGGCGAATAGTTTATGGATATTTTTTTTATTAGGTATTTTTCTGGCAGGGAAAAACATAGTTTTAGAAACATTAATTATTGTTTGGATTCTTGGAGAAATATTGGCGGTTTTTTATGCTTTTTATAAAATAGAAAAAAGTTTTTTATTTGTTAAATTAGATCATGGTATTCTTAAGAAAGCTATAATTTTTAGTACACCATTGTTTATTTCCTCTCTTTGCGTTCAATCCAATTTTTACTTGGATAGATATTTATTAGGTTTTTTTACTAATTCTTTCACAGTAGGTTATTATAGTCTCGCTTCTTCAATCACTATTGTCGGTATTTTTTTTATTGGAGAAATAGTAATTGACGTATCAAGACCTTATATGATAGAAGCACATAATGAAAATAATCTTCTTCGTAGAAATTTAATACTAAATAAAGTATTCAAATACTCCATTCTCGTTACGATGCCGTTTATATTATTTATTTCTATTTTTCCAAGAGATACTATATTATTTATAGCAAAAGAAGAATATATTTCTGCTTCTTTTTTATTATATTTTTTAGTCAGCGTACCTTTATTTGCAAATTTATCTTATGTTTTGCAAAGCGTATTATTTTTAAATAATAAAACTACTAAAATATTTATTTTAAATTTTTCTGCTTTAATTTTAAATTTATTCTTGAACATGTTGCTTATTCCGAAATACGGAGCAGCTGGATCTGCATTTGCCGCGATGATATCATTTATCATTTTATTTATTTCTACATATAAAAAAATAGATAAAAATGAAAAAATAATTAATTGGTCCGAAATAAGAATAATAAAAATTTTAATACTTTTTTTAACATTAGGAATGATTTTATTTTTTGTTAAAAATAATTTACCAATTGATTTTGCTTTTTCTTTTTTAGGGAAAATTAAATTTGTATTTTTAGCGATAATTTATTTTTTACTTTATTCTATTGGACTTTTTATCTTTAAGGTTTTAGATAACAAAGAATTATCGTTTCTGAACTCTTTAAAAACATATTTCCAAAAAAAGTATTAACTATGCTTAAGGCTTATTTATTTTTTTGTTTTTACTATAATTTGTATTGGTTTTTTTTCGAAAAGAATTTAGAACAAATTCCTAATGCGCCTTATATTTTTCCAGTTTTGAAAGATATAGTTTGGATTATTTTTATTTTTCTTTCTTTAATATATGTTTTTATAAAAGAGACAAAAGAAATAAAAATATATAAAGCAAGTAGATTTTACAATAAAAATTTATTATTTGTTTATGGCTTTTTCTCACTATATTTAATAGTTGCCGTTCTACATTTTTCACATAAAGATTTTTTAGAAGTTATTCAACACGATATAAGGAATATTATCTGGTATTCACCAATTATTTTTTTATTGCCATACTTAATAAAAGATAATAATGATATTAAAAAAATATTCAGATTTTTGATTTTTAATGGAGTAATCATAAGTATATTTGGACTCGTAACTAAATTTTTGGGAAAAGAATTTTTACTGCACGGTGGTTATAGAGTTATATCGACTTTTGGAAATCCAAATAATTTAGCTCTTTTTTTAAATATTTTAATTTTTATAATTTTATCTAAAATCTTTTTTGAAAAAAAGAAGAATAGAAAATTAATAATATTTCTTGGGTTATTTCTTTTATGTCTCATATTTACAGTTTCTTTAACTAATCTTTTGGCATTTATAATAGGAATCTTAATATTTTTCTTATTGATGATAAAAAATAAAAAAGGAATTATTGTTATTTTATCTATAAGTATTTTTTCTTTTATTTTATTTAGCTTCGGATTTTTCGATAATATATTATATAAATATGAAAGAATATTAGAACCGAATTCTAGTTTATCTTCTTATTCAGGAAGAGTGCAACAATTTTATGAAGTAATAGATTATTCGGAAAAAACAAATTTATCTTCATTGCTATTTGGTGATTTTAGTTTAAAGAGATATCATCGATATGATAGTCAATATTGGAATATTTTAGTTAATGACGGTTTAATATTATTAATTTATTTTATATTTTTATTTTTATATATTATTTATTTAGGATTTAAAAAAGCAAATTATTTTTTGAAAAATAATGAATACGAATTAGCTTCTATTTTCATGGGAATTTCTATAGCCCTTTTGACTGTCTTAATAGTTGATTTTTATTTTACTGCCTATTTGAATAGATTTCCTTTTAATTTTCTAATTTATTTTTTTATAGGAATTATTCTCTTAACTAATTTCTCAAATTCTGCAAAAGTTGAAGTTAAAGATCAAAAAGTTTTTTCGATACCAATAAAAAATGATTTAAAAATAGAATGAAAGTATTATTGTTAAATACCCCTTTTTTGCCGATGTATTCTAGAGCATCTAGAAGTCCAGCTGTAACTAAAAGTAGTACGCTTTATTATCCGCTTTGGCTTGCTTATACAACAGGCGTTTTAGAAGAAGATGATTTTGAAGTAAGATTAATTGATGCTCCAGCAATGAGATGGGAAAAAGAAAATGTTTATGAGTTTGTCAGAGAGTTTAAACCAGATTTATCCATTGTTGATACTACTACGCCTAGCATATATTCTGATGAAGAAATTGCAAAAAAAATAAAAAAAATATCAGGAAATACAGTAATTTTAGTAGGAACGCATGCCTCTGCTTTACCAGAACAAGTCTTAAAAGAAACAGAAAATATTGATGCTGTGATAAGAGGGGAATACGATTATATAATTAGAGATATTGCGAGAAAAATAAGGAGAGGGGAAGAATGGAAGAAAGAAAAAGGAATAAGTTACATAAATAAAAATGGAAAAGTTATACATAATCAAGATAGAGAAAAAATTGAAAATCTTAACGAAATTCCTTTTGTCAGTAAGGTTTATAAAAACCATTTATCTCGTTATATAAAAAGATATTTTTATGGCGCCAATATGCACCCCGTAATGACGATTCTTTCTGGGAGAGGTTGTCCTTATAAATGTTGCTATTGTGTGTATCCGCAAGTTATGCTTGGGCATAAATATAGATATCGTTCTGTAGAAAATGTTGTTGATGAATTAGAATATATTAAAGAAAATTTTCCTTATGTCAAAGAAATATTTTTAGAAGATGACACTTTGACCATTAATAAAGAAAGGACCATAGAGCTTTGTAGAGAAATAGTAAGAAGAAAACTAAAGATAGTTTGGTCTACCAATTCTAGGGCTCAAGTAGATTATGAAACTCTCAAAGAAATGAAGAAATCAGGCTGTCGCCTTTTATGTGTTGGGTATGAAAGTGGAGATCAAAAAGTTTTAGATAATATAGGCAAAGGATTAAAATTGGAAGAGATATATCAATTTACAAAAGATGCAAAAAAAACAGGTATTCTTATTCATGGATGTTTTTTAGTAGGGAATCCGGGAGAGACTAAAGAAACACTGGAAAAAACATTAGAAATGGCAAAAAAATTGAATCCTGATACTGCTCAATTCTATCCCGTTATGGCTTATCCCGGAACGAGACTCTATAAATGGGCTGAAGAAAATGGTTATTTAAAAAATAAAAATTTTAGAGAATGGGTTACGAAAGAAGGATTACATAATTGTTTAGTATCTACTCCTCATTTGACAGAAAAAGATTTAAAAGAGTGGGCAGATAATGCAAGAAGAGAATTTTATATGAGACCAAAATATATTATTAGAAAACTAATTCAAGCATTAAGACATCCAAAAGAAATTACAAGGATAATAAGAGGTGCAAATTCATTATTACATTTTATTTTTCAAAAAAATGGCCATTCAACTTAAGGCTTCTATAATAGTTCCAGCTTATAAGGCAGAAAAGACTATCCAAAAGTGTTTAGATTCTTTGTTGTCTCAATCTTTGAAAAAAGAAGAATATGAAATAATCGTAGTTGATGATGGATCATTTGATAATACTCAAAAAATAATAGAAGAAAATTATCAAGGAAAGGTTTTATATATAAAACAAGAAAATCAAGGTCCAGCCGCGGCACGAAATAAAGGAGTCGAATTTGCAAAATCTTCTATAATCGTTTTCACTGATTCTGACTGTGAGTTAGAAACTAAATGGTTAGAAGAGATGATTTCTCCATTTGAAGACAACCAAATAGGAGGAGTTCAAGGAATTTATCGAACTAAACAAAAAAAAATAGTAGCGCAATTCGTTCAATATGAAATAGAAAGTAGGTATAGAAAAATGAGTTCTAAAAAATATATAGATTTTTTGGGAACCTATTCTTCAGCTTTTCGCCGAAATATTTTTTTAGAAAATAAAGGTTTTGATAGAAATTATCTCATTGCTTCTGGTGAAGATGCAGATTTTTCTTACAGACTTGAAAAAAAAGGAATTAAATTTTTATTTAATCAGAAAGCAATTTGTTACCATCTACATCCAGAAAGCCTTTTTAAATATTTTAAAGTGAAGTTTTACAGAGGTTTTTGGCGAGTGCCTTTATATAAAAATCATAAAGACAAAATTTTAAATGATTCTTATACTCCTTTTTCATTAAAGTTTCAAATTAGTTTAATTTTATTTTTTCCCTTTTTTTTGATCCTTATTTTTTATAATTTTAAAAATTATTTCTTGTTTAAATATTTTTTTATTTTGATTTATATCATTATTTTTTTCTCTATGATGTTACCATTAATAATTTTCATTTCTAAAAAAAATTTAAAATTGGGTTTTTTGAGTATTTTTATTATTTTAGGAAGAGATTTAGCAATGGTGTTTGGATTAATTTTCGGTTTTTTTAAATTATTTATATATAAAATACACAAATAATTGATTATTGATTTTTTCTAGAAAAATTATTATAATACGGAAAACAAGAAAATATAATGAATAATGAAGAAGAAATAAATTTAATGGATTACGTAAAAGTGCTGCTTAAAAGAAAATGGTTAATTTTAGCTTGTTTTGTTGTTTTTGTGTTGTTTGCGGGGATTATAAGCTTCATGATGCCAAAAGTGTATAAAATAGAGACTGTTCTGGAAGTCGGAAGAACCCAAAGGGAAACTGAAAACGGCCCTGAACAACTAGTTGAATCTCCCACACAATTGCTTGGAAAAATAGAAGGAGACGTTTATGGAATTAAAGTAAGACAAAATTTGAATATTACAGAACAGATATGGCCGAACGTTAAAGTTGAGAATCCGAAAGATACAAACATATTAGTTATATCCATTGAGTCTGCAGATACAGAACAAGCAAAACAGATTCTGATGGAAGAAAACAGTTTGATCATCGCAGACCACGAAAAGATCATTGAGACTAAAAAAGAACTGTTGGAAAAGGAGATAGAAGCTACTGGAGAAAAGATCGAAACAACCCAGGAAGACATAAAGATTACCTTAGATAAGATAACTCCCCTTGAGAACGATATTTCACGGATTGAAGCTAAGATTCTGATTCTTGAAGAAGAAAAAGGAAACCTTGAAGACAAGGTTTCCGCCCTTCAAGAGCAGCTTGTTTTTGAACAGACGCCGGGAACCCAGTTTGCTTTGTTCGACGCCAAAGAGAGGCTGGCAGATAAAAAGCAGGAAACAGAAGATCTGCATCTTAGGATAAACTCATTGAGATCTGGTATAGAGGACTATAATTCCGAAATGAACTCTTTGGAAAGAGATATTACGGACTACAACTCTCAAATTAATTCTTTCAGAGCAGACATAGAGGAAATTCGTCCAACGGAAATAGTCAAAAAATCCACAATTTCCGAAAGACCTATAGAGCCAAGACCCCTTTTATACATGGTGATCGCTGGCATTTTAGGTATTTTTATCGGAATATTCTGGGCTTTCGGCAAGGAATGGTGGGAAACGAGCAAATAAATTCAAACAAACAAAAAAGCCTCTCTTAAAAGGGGCTTTTTTGTTTATATCCTTCCCTTGAAAATAAGGCTCACTGTTTTCAAGATAATTCCCAGGTCCAAGAAGAAAGACCTGTTTTTAATGTAAAAAAGATCGTATTGGAACTTCTCTTTGGCTTCGGAAACGGAAAGGGAAGCCGGGAAATGAATCTGCGCCCAGCCGGTTATTCCCGGCTTTATTAGATAGCGCTGAAAATAAAAATCTATGTTTTTTTCGAATATCTTCCCGAGCCTTATCCATTCCGGCCTGGGACCGACCAAGCTTAAATTTCCCGTGATAATGCTCAAAGACTGGGGAAGCTCGTCCAGGTGAAACCTTCTTAAGAATTTTCCCGTTTTCGTTATCTGCTTTGGGTCCTTTTCCCTCCAGGTTTTTTTGTATTCCTTACCGTTGTTTTCCATCGATCTGAACTTGTAGATGAAGAACGTTTTTCCGTTTTTTCCTATCCTTTCTTGCTTGTAAAAAACGGGCCCTGGCGAATCCATCTTTATCATCAAGGCCGCGAAAGGAAAGATCAAAGCTGTGGCAAGAAAGAAGAAAGCTCCCAAAAACAGGTCAATCAGCCTTTTTATTTTCTCATAAACCGTTCTTTCCCTTTCTTTCAAATTATGCAAAAACCAGGTTTCGTCTATTTCAGAAAGGGGAATCTTGCCGGTGATCTTTTCATAAAAACTCGGAAAGGTCTCAAAATTGAAATGAGCCAGGGAATTGAAAAGAATATTCGTCAATTCAGCGTGTTTGCTTATATTCACCGCGCAAACCAAGGTGTGCAGGGTGGAAGGAAGGCTGGTGAGCAATTTTTCGTCTTCAGGATCTATTATTGAAACAACTTTGTATCCGAACTGAGGATTGAGGTTTATTCTCTCTGCAAGCTCTTGCACTTGGCCTCCTTTCCCTACAATAACCACTTCCCTTAAAAGAGTCGGGGATTTCAAAAAAAGGTTGTAAAGGTAGCGCCAGGCAGCCACGAATAT
>Ga0265297_10006659_pt1 | contig 16588 bp, 36 predicted proteins | sample Munlanlwell13791_FD_192502 | JGI IMG/M metagenome (GOLD analysis project Ga0265297, IMG submission 192502) | Leachate microbial communities from a municipal landfill in Southern Ontario, Canada - Leachate well 137-91 | ecosystem: Engineered > Solid waste > Landfill > Unclassified | place... | reverse complement strand
GCACCTATCTGCTAACAACCTTCCCATTCCTACTGAATCTTATCCTAAAGACAAACTTAATTAATCTGGGTGGAACCTTCACAGAATAGGAGGTTTTCATGACCGCAGCAATCATCAAGGCAGCAGCAGATCATGCTCTTGCTCTCTTGAGAGCGAATGTCTATAAGCCCGGTCTGGCAATCCATATTGCCGCCGAGCTGTACGAAGTAAACCATAAGCTCGTTGCAAAAGAACTCAACAGAAGGGCTCTGATTGTTAGAAACAGAAAGAGACTCAGTGCCAAACAGCTCACCTTCGGGTGGTAAAATGAATATCTTTACAAAGACAAAAAACTTCTTTCAAGAAGTTAGAAAAGAAATGGCTTCAATTCGCGAAATAGATAAAGCTGCTGGCGAAGCAGCTGCTTCTATCAAAACTACCATGGACAAGGTAGAAGCTCTGGACTATCTGGATGCTTCTATCACTGAACTTGAACAGACTCTCAAAAATCTCAGAGCTGCTCGCGAGCTAATTCGTGATAATTAATTTTATCATTATCTACCTCTCCATTTGTTTCGCCATCTTTATCCTTTTATCTACGGAGTAACATAATGGCTTCAGAATTTAGATGTATCCTTTGTTACCGGCCGATAAAGGCAAAGAATCATGCTGAGTATGCAAATCTGATGTGCCTTTGCAGCTGGTGCGCAAAGAAAGAAGAACTCGTTTCGCGAAAAGCGAAAGTAATTGCCCGCGCTCAAGAGCAGGCGCGAGCGAAAGCAAGGGCAGAATTCAAATGGGACAGCGACTTGTCGTTCTAATTGTGGCACTGGCACTAAGCGGCTGTGTTGTCAGAAGCACTAGTGACTATTGCTATCCACATCATCCTTCTCGTGTTGCGCACGTTGATCAACAGAGACCGATGTTCGAGTATCAGGGAATGACCTTTCATCGTATTCGATTTGCCGGGACAAATAGAAATCCTGTCATCATAGTCACCTATCTTGATGGAACAGTAACTACCTTCTATCTTCAGCAGCCTGAAATCGCTCGTATCAGGGCGGATTTTGAGGTGATTGATTACTATTCAAGACCAAGGCAGTAGCATGGACGAAATAGATGACATGGATCTGTCTCCTGAAGGATATTTATTCAGATATAAAGAAGTAATTATTAATGAGGTAAGAACTCTTAATAATGCATTTCTGACTTCTGCAGTTCAAGCACTAATTACTCAAGCTTTAAATGTTCCTTTGACTCCATTCCATATTCAGGAATGCTGTCATTTACTTCTAAAGCTAGGGCTCGGTTCAACAAAGTTTACTTGTTGTAACCGTGCACCAAATCACGTAGAGACTCTATATGCAATATGCATTACAGAGTAGAGAAAGGAATTAGAATGTCTAAGAATGTAAAGTTGGCTGAGCCTGTCGTCGAGAAGAAGAACCTTTTTGTTCGCCTGATCGAGACCTGTGCAAGTCTCGGCAAGAATGCCTGGAGAATTGTTTCAGGGCTTGGGCGCTGGTTCGCCATCTTTGTTGGCGGCTTCAAGGCCAAGATGTTTCTTGCTCGTGCAGGAGTTGGAATCCTGTCCGCCCTGGCAGTCGTTTTCTCAGTGATAACGATGCCTTCCTACGCCATGGCAAGCTTCTGTGACTCTGGGGTCATCAAGCTTCAGGATCGAATCGTCGACATCAAGGAGGCAAAAGATGAGATTCCTCAGGTGGCTGGCAACTAAGATTAAAGCACTTCTCAAGAAGACAACTAACTTCATCTCCAAAGCAACTACCGCTACAGTTCTTACTGGCGGAGCCCTTGTTGGGATTACCAGACTTAACGGCCAAGTAAATGTCACCCGGCTGACCATTGCTGGTATGGCATTTGTAATTGGCCTGCCTCTTGGGCTCATTGTCTTTGGCCCTGCATTCAACCTCCTCATCTGGGGAGCAATTGTTGTTGGGACCCTGTTCGCTATGAACCTGGACAATGTCTGGGAAGTCATCAGTGCTCTCAGATATGGTGGCCTTGAATACACAATGGCCAAGCAGGCAGTAGAGGCTGCTTCCTCTATTACTCCCAATAATGAAGATATCAAAAAGCTTCGCGCCCAGATAACCGTGCTTGAGAAACAGCTTGGTTCCAATGCTATCTCCAGCAAATCTGGGGGAATCCTTGGCAAGAAAGCTTTATCAGAAGCTTAGAAGGAGGAAATCATGAAATTCGTATTTGTTTTCGCGATCCTGATGGCCGCTTGTTCAGAGGATGGTTTCATCCAGCTGGATCCTGATTCGGGCACTGACTCGGACAGTGACTCGGATGGAGATTCGGGTGCTGATGCCGGAACTGACGATGGCTATATCGACACAGATTGTTCAGACGTAGATCAGATCTGTGATACTCCGCCTGCTGATCATTGTTCGGCCGACCAAACTACAGTCATTGAGTATAGTGGCGACGCCACATGTACTGATGGAGTTTGTAACTACAGTACTAATACTGAAGTTTGTGACTATAAGTGCGTGGAAACAGAAACTGAGCAATTACCTGTCTATTGTATGCCTGAGCAATGTGAAGGGATTGTTTGCGATCATAGTAATCCTGATCTTGAAACTGATATGGATTATGACCGTTGTGGAGGAGACAGCGCTCTTGAACTTGTTGAGGATACTGGTTATTGTTGGCTTACTTCAGAAGATGAACTCAAATGCGGCTATCCGTTTCTTGAAACAATTCTTTGTCCCAACTCCTGTGTCGAAGTAGAAGACGGAGACGACTACTGTATCTAGGGAGGAAGTCCTCATGATCATCTCTGAAGATGAACTCGCTGAAGAGATTGGAGACTTTACCTGGAATTTCGGGGAAGAGTTTCTGATCGAAACCAGATTTGGAAACTTCATCTGGTCCGACCCAGATTATCAAGGGACAGGAGAGATTCATTCTTTTAAGGGCGATGTAAAAGCCTGGTGTAGGAAGAATAATATCCCTTATGGCCGCAGTAAGGGAAAGCATCAGATTGGCCGCTATTGCGGAGACTTCAAGCTGGTCGAAGATTACTTCGATACAACGAAAGAAAAATAAACATGTGGTCTCTATCGTTTCAGATAATCACTACTCAGCTTCTTATTCTGGCCGCCATGACTCTTCTCTGGCGGCTAATAATCCCTCAAACTCTAAGAACCATTATGTGTCATCATAGAGCCTTTGCCCTTGCACCGCTCTGGGCGTGTGTATTTATCACAGTAATTTCAATTGGTTCGCTGCCTCAGGCGATCATAATTGCTACGACATCATGTATCCTAGGCAGTCTGTTTTTAAGAGTTTATTCTCGGCTATTGAACGAAAAATTCCCTTTCTCGGGGGAGAATGAGTAGACGAATCAAATAAGCTACTTTGTCTTTGATAAGTACTTGAAAACACTGTTATTTTAATGGCACTATAAATACAGTGTACGTGTTTGTCCAATATTTATAGAAAATTGTTTTGCGCGTCGCTGAGAAATTTCTCTCGGCGACTAGAAACGGAAGGAAAGAGACAATGGATTTCACAACGATGTTTGGCATGGTCGGGTCAGCGAAGCTCGCTCCTCGCGAGACCACGAACAAGGACGGGAAGCCTTTCCGTCGGTTCACGATGTTCGTGGATGATCCTGCGGGTCGCGTCATGAAGGACGAGACCGGCAAGGAGATCATGGTCAACGGCTATCCGCGCCGCCACAAGAAGGCGGTTCAGGTCATCGTCGAGGGTCGAGACGACAGCCCGACGGTGAAGGCCTTCAGGCGGCTGGAGGCTGGCATGCGGGTGTCCGTCATGGGCCATCTGACAACCCGTGCGGAGGCTACCCAGATCCGCGAGGGAAACAGCACAGACGGCATGAGGGTCACCCGCTGCTCGTGTGGGAAGGAGTTCGTGGCCTATGCGAACCCGACCTTCCACCCCATCAGGATCGATCTCCTGGATGCTCCCCTGAGCGTTCAGGCCAATCGGGTCCTGGAGATCCTCACCGAGGAGAAAGCGATTTCTCAGGATGAGGCGACCAAGTTCCTTCAGGTCATTGCCTCCAAGCTGGAGCGCCGAGGCCCGAAGGTCTCCGAGGAGAAGGCCGAGGGAGAGGGCTCTGCCGAGTAGAGCCTCTAACAAGTCCATCTTTGAGTAGGCGTGGCGACGGTAGACGACCGGGCTTGCACGAAATACTAGACTGCCACTAATGATTTGGTGATTGATGGTTCATAGCCTCACTCCGGTTCTAGCATAAAGAGATGCGGCCAAATCAGCCTACTTGTCCTGGTGAACCGAGAACATTAAACATACTTGGGTTCCGTGATAAAACTCTATTCATCGAAGGGAGCCGCCAAAACGATATGTTGGCGCTGGATTCGGTAACCAGCAAGTTCATACTACAAACAGCTAAAAGAAGTATTTTTGCTGGTACCAGCATATACTTCAGGGTGTGCACACCCAAGATTTTCCTGGTGGCGCTGGAAGTCCAAGAGTCTACTATTAGGAGGAACTAATGGCTGACGAAAAGTATTTTGTAATTCTTCTGGATAATATCGACGGTAGACCCGATGCGTTCATCGAGTGCGACAACGAAGATCAAATGATGCACTGTTTTGAACAGTTTTGCCAATGTGGCGATGGGCCAGGAAAGAGTACTGTCATCAAAGGTATTCGTGCCGAAACCATACCCGAGGGCATAGAGGACGAGGAGTACCCCTTCGTTCCATTCAAAGAGTTCTTTGATGACGAGGATGACGACGAAGAGGCCAAAGAGTAATTCTCTTCGGCTACTAAAAGATTCCCCCGTGTCTTGTTGGTGTCGCCCGTTAAAAGAACCAAACAAACGAGATATCCTTATCGGAAATGGGATCTGATAAGCGGAGGCTGAAGTCTCGCATGCTGGCTGAGACGCCCAGGCCAGCAATTTTTGCCGACTAATAGGTGAAAAGGGATGTATCACAGCATTTCTCAGTACCCTTGATGTCGGCTCCTTATTGGGAAGTGGCGGAATGGTAGACGCGCCAGGCACTGGTGTAAATTAGGCTGCTGCGCGGCCCAAAACCTAAATATGCTCCTGAGATTAATTATCTCAAGGAAATTTAGGTGACACCCTAGGCCAGGGTTTTTACGTGTAGGTTCGAGTCCTACCTTCCCAACAGTAACAGCTATAGGTCGGTTGATATGCGCAAAGTTTCCACCTTTAAATGCCGAATTCAACCAATGACCAAAATAGGCCAGCCTGGTGACGCTGGAATGGTCCAGGCATTTTTTCTTTGGAGCAGTTAAATGAGCCAAAAGAGAATAAAATCACGTAAAGTTTCAAAACTTATTGCTATACATGAGGCTGCTCATGCAGTTACAGCCTACCTCTTTGGTCCTTCTGGCAATTTAGGAGATATGACGATTAATCCTTATAGTGGACGAGTTAAGCAGAATACTGGCAGAGATTCCGGTCTTTGTGGCCGACACAGAGCAGCACTCATACACTGGTTTGGTCCAATGGCAGAAGCAGGTTTCTATGAGCATGGCCAAATTCAGAAAGTCGTAAACGCTAACGGTCTTTCTGGCGAAGGAGATGTTAATTTTGTAGTCGATTTAATGAATTTTCCCATGGACGCCCAACAAAGCTCTTACTTTAAAAAGCTACTTGAGCTTACAGATCCTATCCTTAGCCAATTAGAGCCCTATATCTTAAAACTTTCAAATAGCTTAATTAAAAATGGTCCTCGCGAATACACGTCTAGTGAAGCAAATATTCTTGTGCAACAAGCGCTTGAAGGATCGGGCCTAGTTGCCGGATCAATGTGTAATTGTTGTAAATCTGATTAAAAAGAATCAATTTTGCCGGGATACGCTCAAAAGGTAAGAGCACTCAAAACCATCAAAAACAAAATAGGTGATCGATGGAGGATGCGCTGCTTGATGGTTGCTGAAGGCGCACAATCTAGAGTTCGATTCTCTAGTCCTGGCACAAAAAGAAATAGGAGAATAAGATGGGCTTCAATCCTTGCGAACACTGTTCAGAAATACGCAATCTAGAGCCAGATGATTCTAGAGATCCATGTGAAACTTGCCGTCTAGAGCTAGCTGAATCTGAAGTAGAAAAGTTACAGGAGCTTATTAAAGAATTTGCCGACAATGAACCTTGTAAATATGACCATTATGGATATTGTCAAACACATACAGAACATCCACGTCCATGTCCATACGAGCGCGCAAATGAAATGAGGAACATAGAGGATGTTAGCAAAAGAATTAGTTAATAGATTAGGATCTGCGCTTATTGGAAGGACAGTTATAACAAGAACATATGGAATTTATTCTGGCGGCAAAGCAAGAGTAGTTGAAATCTATCCTGACCCTAATGCTCCAGAAATAGTCTTCAATGTCCAGAATGATAATTGGAAAGATAGCAATGGAGACTCTATCATCGGAGTTTTCGAGAATGAACAAGTTGATTTACAATAAGTTATTGAGAGGTAGCGTAACTGGTAACGCCCTCAATTGTAATGAGGAAGATATAGGTTCGAGGCCTATCCTCTCAACAGGAGCTAATAATGTTTAAAAAGATAAGATCTTGTCCCTGGTTGCATAAAAAGCAGAAAGGACAAGAAGAAGAACGCAATCGTGCAATTATTCGGAAAATAGTTAATGAAACATACGAAGAGCAAAGAGAAGAGCCAATAAGAGAAAAGGGTTACCATCCTCCCCAAGATAAAAGCTGTGAGTGCTATATCTGGGAAGATCCCTTTATCTAAATAGTTTTCGCGGGCCCGTAACGGTTTCGATTTTGACGAAGAAGGAGATTCTGCATGCCCCGGCTTTCTAGGTCGCCGGGTTAAAAAGGCTTAGAAACTACAACTGCCGAAACACCGGAGTTGATGGCGGCCTAAGAGCTGCCCGTGTCTTTGAAGAGGAGTCCGAGTATTCAAAGAGGCGCAATTACACGGATGGGTTCCAGCTTTCCCTATAAGCTGGTGGTGGAGGCGCTGGGCAGGCTCAGGATTAGTTGGCTGTCCTGAGATTAGTTCGAGCCAATCAAGCATGTGGAAGAAGAATTTTCAGAACGTTAAAAGACAGAGGTTCAACTCCTCTCGGGTCCAATCTAAGTACTTGATATTATTGAGGAATCCTATGTCGCGCTCAAAGAAGAAGACTCCTATCTGTGGTATTGCCGCAAATAATTCTGAGAAAGAAGACAAGAGAAGAGTCAATCGCAAGTTTCGCCACAAAGAGAGGATTGCTATTAATAAAGATAAAGATCCTCCTGAAGATCTAGACGAAATTGAGACAGAATGGGAATTTAATAAAGACGGCAGACAATACTTTGATCCCGATAAATTCCCGGAACTAATGAGAAAATGACTCAAACCTTCCTAATCTCAGACACTCACTTCTGGCATACAAATATAATTGCCTACGAACAAAGACCATTCTCTTCTATTGAAGAGATGAACTCTGCCTTAATAAAAAGCTGGAATAGAGTAGTAAAGAAAGATGATTTAGTCATCCATCTTGGTGATTTCTCGCTGGCCAATAGAGAAAAGACAGCTCATATTTTCAGCCAACTAAGAGGGACCAAATGGTTAGTTCTTGGCAACCATGACCGACAGAGATCTATATCTTGGTGGATGAATATAGGGTTTAAGAAGGTTTTTGAGTTTCCCATCATATACAAAGACTTTTATATTCTATCTCATGCGCCAGTATATATGAATGCTCAAATGCCATATCTTAATCTTCATGGCCACATACACTCGAAAACATATAAAGAATCGTTCTATAAGAATGTTTCAGTAGAATGTATTGACTACACCCCAATTGAGTTTGGGGTGGCGACAAAGAGAGAAGAGTAAGCCGTTACAGAAAAGAACGCAGTTCGTTATTAAGGGAAAACAAATGAAACTTCATGAAATTCTTCTTTATATGCTCCTTTCCTTTGGCTGCGGACTACTGACCGCTGTTGGAGTAACACCAAGGTTACATTCTAACGGGTATGCGCTCAGAAGAAGCTCTCTTCTCTGTAATGATAAAGGATGTTCTATCTTAGTAGAATATCCTGATCAAACCAGACATTGGGATTATATCCAGCACAAAAGAGAAGAAATTAAAAAGAAGTAAGTTACTTGGAGGATAAGATGGCAAAGCCCAAACTCTTGAATCGTTGTAGTCTTGTAGCAGATTTCTACGTGTCCTCCCCGCCCGTCAAGATTGTAACGAAGTGCTGGTGTTTTTCGGATCCCCAAAGCTGCAGTTACTTCGTCCCACCAAAAACTAAACAGTTAGACGACTACGAGGATTGCCGCTGCAAGTACTGCCGAGGGTGGGATGAATTCTGTGTTTCTCCTGAAGCGCGCGTTGATGCAGCCAAGAGGGTTATTAAAGCTTTAAAAGAACGAGTAATCGATAAGAAGGGGAAAAAGTAAGTAGATAGGCCAATGAAAGAGGATTCTGACCATAAGAGACTTAGAGAACTTCTTTCTTTGCTGCCAACAAAGAAGAGTTTAGCTGAAGCCGCTACCTATTGTCAGTGGTGCGGAACAGAGAGTCCTGAGGTTTTAAATTACCTTTCTGGCGGCATACAAGTTCCTCTCTACTGTTGTAAATTCTGTTCAGATAATGAGAAGAGAACCCTAATCTGTCGAACCGAGGAAGACCTAAAAGCTTCCTGGCGGAAGAAAGCTCTTGAAAGAAAGAACTCTAATAATGATTAAGAAAGTAACCGCAATCGAGTTTGGAGAGAAGCACGGATCGTGTTCGGAGGCGATGACGTGGCGGCGGTCGCTTCCCAAAGGCGCGACGCAGGCGGACGCATGGCTCGCGTGCGAGCGCGGCGAGTGGTTGTTCTGGCAGTTGTTGCACGGGCTGACGGCCGAGGAATACGATGCTCTACGCCCGGCCATCAAGCGCGCATCGGAACGGATCGCACAGAGGGCCGTACTGCGGGCGCATCTCGCGTGTGTCGATGTCGGGATCGAGATTCCCGAGTGGGAGGTGTGGGCGTTTGAGTACGTCACCGGGTCGGCGGCGAGGTCGGCGTGGTCGCCGTCGCTAACTCGTCGGAAATATAAGACTTTATCGCCTTGCCTCGTAAAAATCCAGGAAGTTGGTCGCCGTCGAGGGCAAGTCCTCCCCGCGCTCTTCCATGGGACCGTTCCAACGCACGAAGAACACCCGCCGTGGTTAAAACTCGCGTCTCATCTTCAAGAACCGCGCAGGGAATGACGATATCTCCGATTATTAACTCGCCCTCATGTGTTGAGTATAGCGCCTTCGGATCTGCTTTCTCCCTGGCCATGCCGCCCCTCCCGTGGGTTGAGTGTGCGATCCATGCTCCCCCTATTCTGGAAGAAGATCAACCCAAACAAATGTGACTTTAACGTGGTACGAAGGAACGGGGGGTTAAGTATATAATTCCCCAAATATGACAGTGTTCTATTCTTTGTGTATAACGAAGAAGACACACCAGACAGATCCTTCTACCTAGGCTGATAAGGAATTCAAATGAAAGCAACATTAGAGTTCAATTTGCCAGAAGAGAAGAATGAGCTTCGCTTGGCCGAGCAAGGAGGCTTCTACTTCTCTTGTCTTCTTGCAATAGGAGAAAAACTTCGGCAGATAAGGAAGTACGGAAGACTATCTGAAGGGAAGATAGAGCTACTCGATGAAATACAGGGTTTCTTCATTGATACTGTAGAAAACTCTCTGGAAGAGATAGAGTAATTTTAGACTTCTAAATTTGGCGCGGAAATTTTATAGATAGTGATTCTATTGTGAATAGATTCAAATACTCTATAAGGAGAAAATACAATGAGAATGACACTTCGCCGTGCATTGCAGAAGAAGAACATCCTTGCTGGCCAGATCAAGGAGATTGCTTTCTTGATCCGCGAGAAGAATGTCTACGATACCAATGATGCCGAAAGCACCAGAGTCAATACTGAGGAAGTTCTGGAGAAGTATCTTTCTGAGAAGGAGAAGCTTATTCAGCTGAAGTCAGCCATTACAGTAGCCAATATCGGGATCTATTCTGTTTTGGCACGGCTGGAAGAAGCAAAAGATACTATCACCCTGTTTAGTTCTATCTCTACCGGCGAAGGTACACGAAAGTCCATCCATATGGGCACCATAGTAGAGATTACTACTATCGCTCATATCAAGGAAGCCACTATCCGCGAAAGAAAAGTAGCCCTTCAGGCTCTGATTGAGCAACTTCAGGAAGAAGTCGACGAGTACAACGCGACTCACTTCATTGAAGTAGAGCTGTAAAAGTTCTGGGCTAGGAGCCTATAGGAAGAACAGGAAGAGAGAGTAGAACTTAAATTACGGACACCCTTACAAGGTGACCATATTCACGAGAAAGATGGGGATTTGAATTTATATTTGATATCAACCCTCAAGGGTCTTCAAATTAAGATTCAGTCTTCTCTGCTCAAGAACAAAACTCTTTTGTTTTATTCTCTTTCCTGATCCGAATATAGGCTCCAGCCCTCCTAATTATAGCGTCAGTCGCCCAAGGAGAAGTCATAATAATGGATCAGTTCCTTAAATTTACTCGGCAAGGAAAGCCATTATACATCCGTATCGATCAGATTCAGGGTGTTGATGATTATAAGGTATATATCATCCAGGATGGCACCTTTGTTGATGTCGAAGATGCTTTGCTTGTATTTGAAAAGTATATCGCCGAAGAAAAGAAATTACATAGATGTACTTCGAGTGGTAGCTAACTTAATCTAAGGAAACAAAATGTCAGAAACTTTCAAAATTGGGGAGAGAGTCCTAATAAAGAACGAGGATCGTATTAACGAAACTTGCCGAGGAATGATAGGGACTGTTGTATCTTTGCATCCTTCGGGCGATCCACAGGATGTAAAACTTGATGATGGAAGAACTATTAGGATTGGAAATCCAGATCACATAACTCATCTTTATCCAGGTGAGAGAAAAGGAAAGGGTAATTCAATGATCGATTCTTTTAAGAAGTTCTATAAAAACCATGAGGATGTTCTTTTCCCGTTGATGATTGTGATCGTTCTTGACCACTTCTTCAACAATGGGGCTCTCAGGGAGCGCATCGTTCAGATCGCTCAGGGTCTCTTGGATGGCATTCAGTCCAAACTGACTCCCAAGCAGCTTCCTGCTAAGGACGAGCCTAAAGCAAGCGAGGGTTGATATGGGCGACCAAGACAAGAAGAAGCAGAATGGCCTGATCTGGTTCTGCCTAGGAACTATCTTCGGCCAAAGAGGGCTATCTAAAGTACAGCATGCTATCTATCTGACTATCATTGGCCTTCTTGTTATTACTGCCTATACAAATACAGTACAGTTCATACTAAAGTAAAAGCAATAAGATGACAACAACGCATATACGAACCATTACAAAGGATGGGTTCATTTATATTTTAACAGAAGATGTGGTGGAAATTATACAAGAACTCGCTTGTGGCGAAGAGACAGATGTCCGCAATAGATTGTATGAAGCCACAAAACTATTGAAAGAAGCTGTTTACAAAAATCTTAAGTAATATCAATCTGCAGCGTTGGGCGTACAGTTAGAGTGCCAGACTTTGGGCTGGATAAATCTCCACGATAAACGCCACAAAGAGAGCAGGCTATTCCTCACAGTTGTGCTTAATTCATAACACCGGCATTGAGCCGGAGTTCGATGGTGCAAATCCATCTGAGGAGTCCTTGGTCAAAGCTCTCATCGCTGGGTGAATTAACCTATTCCAGTCATTTCTTATTAGAGAAGAACTTGATCTCTACCTTTAGCTGCCTCCATAGCGCATTGGTCGCGCAACGGAACTTCAAATCCGATGGTCCAAGTTCGATTCTTGGTGGAGGCGCAAAATAAGAATTGACAATATTAGTAATCATGATTAGGATAAAAGACATGAAGAAGTTCACCTGAATATATACGATCTAGAGCGCCTCCAATAGTCCTCCTATTTAGTAATCAATCTAACTTACTTTAGGAGGAATAAAATGGTAAATCCATTAGCTCGTATATTTAGCAAACCACAGCAGACAATAGTAAAAGTAGTTGCGCCGGAACAAGAAGAAATTCCTGACAAGCGCACAATTCATTTAAGAATTAAAGTTAAGTCTTTAGCTGCAGAAGCCCAAATCATTAGGCAGGAAGCGAAGAAGACTAGAGGAATGATTAGGTGGGACTTGAACCACCACCGCAAAACAATTGTTAGAAGCCATACTAGAACTAATCTTCTTGCTTACGGCATATTAAAAGGAATACCTTATAGCACAATGGAGAAAAAGTGCTTTGAGCGTCCTGATTTTAGTGCAGTCGCCAATATTGCTAAAAGATTTGGCGCAACCGAAATAGAAATAGTACCGTGGATCGAAGAAGCAAAGAACCATTTAAAAAGGAATGAAACATGCCTCGTGAAACAGTTGACGAACTGAAGAAAAGAATCTATGAAGCAGCAGCAGAAGAGAATGTTTCTCTCGATGAAGTTAGAGATGCTCTTGAAGCAGCCAATGAATTTCTTCAAGAAAATCCAGAACTTCTCATTCAAGCCAGAATCTTGTTAAGGACTCTCGGGCTCCTTAAATGATCAGGATCATTGTTCGTCCTGAGCATCCAAGTATACAGATCTGGAGAGTCCTTCTTGGCATTTCTAATGTCTTAGAAGGAATAGTAAGAGTCTGTTCTCTTGGCATCATTGCTTTGCCCCTTTCAAGTCTGTTCGCCTTTCTACTTCTTAGAGCAAGAAACAGACGAAAGAAATATCTAAGAGAGAAGAAGCTAAAATCTAAGAGGTCATAATGCAAGTAATTACTACAGAGAAGGTTCCTATTAGAAAGCACTATGCAGTTTTGCGTGACAATTAGCGCAAAGAAGATCACATTTATCAATTTCAGTAAGAATTTTCTCACGAGAAAAATTTGTTATCTTATTGCCAAGACCAAATAATTTTTGACTAGGATCTCGATGATGGAACTGAAAAACGGCACCATTTGTACCATCATATTCTATAAAACATTTAGTGCATTTTCCTCCTTTGTGCAAAATTAATTCTATTTTAACTTGACGGTAATAAATAGTTTTATACTTTTGTCTTGCAACTCGATTTCTGTGATTCCACTCGCGCTTATATTGAGTTGGATCAGAATATTTTCGACCATTATGTCCATTTATATACATTACATTACGACCATAATGATCCTTATCTTTCATCTTTGTCCCGCAGCCACAGGCACATTCTACCATTGGAGCAGAGAGATATATTTTTTCCCAACAACGCTCTTTAATTTGTTGTGTTGTTAACATAAATAAACTATAGCACATACTGCAGCTATTATCAACCCCTCATTTATAGGAGACTAAGGATGTTAACGTATAAATTGGAGAATTGCTTAGTCCCAATTAAGGTTTGGGGTGAAACGATTAACGATTTTGAAGAAGAAGCCAGAAAGCAGATAGAGAATGCGGCTTCACTACCATTCGTTTTTCATCATGTTTGTCTTATGCCAGATGGACATATAGGCTATGGGGCTCCAATAGGTGGGGTATTAGCGACAAAAAGGGCAGTTGTAGTAAATTTTGTTGGCGTAGATATTGGGTGCGGGATGACCTTTATCGGAACAGATATTCCTATAGAGGTCCTTAATAAAGAACTCGATACTCATGGAACTTTACTCAAGGGAATCATAGGAAACATTAAGAGAAATGTTCCAGTAGGCTTTGAGCACCATAGAGAAAAGCAGAGCTGTACTATTTTAGATTCGGCTATTAGTGAAGACAATCCTATAATAATGGATCACCTCCTGACCTCGCAAATTGAAAAAGGATACTACCAAGTTGGCACTCTTGGTGGCGGCAACCATTTTATCGAGCTTCAGGTGGACGAGAATAATAACTTAGGAATTATGCTTCATTCCGGCAGCAGGAATTTTGGTAAACAAATCTGCGATTACTACAATAAATTGGCAAAAGAACTCAACCAGCAATGGTTTTCCTCTGTAGATCCAAAGATTGATCTTGCCTTCCTTCCATTAGATTCTCATCATGGGAATGGTTATCTAACCTGGATGACTCTCGCTCTAGAATTTGCCAAAGCTAATAGAGCAGCAATGATGCATCAGTGTATTCATACAGTTCTAAACATGGTAAAGAAATACACTACTCTTAGCAATATTAATTTGGGCGAGCAAATTGATATTCATCATAACTACGCTGCTATCGAAAATCACTTTGGTGAGAATGTAATTGTTCATAGGAAGGGCGCAGTAAAAGCAGTAGGAACAGGAATTATTCCTGGCTCCATGGGCTCAAAAAGCTATATAACAGTAGGGCTTGAAAACCCATTAAGTTTTAAGTCTTGCTCCCATGGTGCTGGTCGAAAGATGGGACGCAAACACGCACGAGAGGTTCTCGATCTTCAGGCCGAGCAAGAGAAACTCTCTGGTATTCTCCATAACCTTACCTCTATTGATAAATTAGACGAAGCTCCAGGGGCATATAAAGATATTGATATTGTAATGGAGAACCAAAAAGATTTGGTCTCTATTACAAAAACCCTTCATCCAATCGCAGTAATAAAAGGCTAGTTTAATGACAGATAACAAAATTGCAGTTGGGGTCGGGTTAGGCGATGTCCTTGCTGCAATATTATCTTATTCTGTCAATCATTCAGTTCTTTGGGCTATTATCCATGCCCTTTTCGGTTGGTTCTATGTAATTTATTACTTACTTACCTACTAAAGAAACGAGAAGAAAAATGAACTACGAAACACTGATTTGGCTCGAACCTGTTGCGCATCAATTAAGAAATGTGCTTGTTGCAGCACTTTTCATTTCTTCTATTATTTGTGTTGGCGCGGCAATATTTTTAGCAATAGAAGCTACTGATAGTTTCATCAAAGAAAACACTAGAAAAGTTATTCGGTTGTGGGTCAAACGATCCTTTCTTATCGTAATTATATTAGTAATTCCAATGATCTCTCTTTCTCCATTTGCTAATTTTACAGATATCTATAAAAAACTTCTTATTTATAGAGGGATTAACTCTACATTAGCAGACAGAACAGTAGATACGGCCGACAAAGCCTTAGATCTTCTCAATGCAAAAATAGACAAAGAAATGAAATTGCTTGATCCAGAGCAGGAGAATAAATGATACCTCTGTCCGCAGAAGATGCAAGAAAACTCCAATCAGAGTCTATTCCTAGGCTTATAGAAGAAGTCTTTAATGATTGTATATTCTCTATTGAATTTAATGCCCTAAGAGGAAATAGCTCTTGTTCGGTTGCTGCCTTTCCTCTTGTAGCTCGGGAAGCAGCGCATAATAAATTAAAAGAACTTGGTTATAATGTTTGGTTAGATGGTACTACGATTCAAATTCGTTGGTATAAAGAATAATTCCATCTAAAGAAAGAAAAGATAGACTCCAATGACCAAGAGAATCTTTAAGATAGATCCATGTGAAAGATGCGATGCTTTCCGAAAATGGAATGGGATTTCCATAGAGCCGTGCTTAAATTGTCGATTAGCTTATCTGGAGCAAAAGACCACAATCCTAAAAGAGCAGGTTTCTCGCCTAAAGGCGCTTGAAACAAAGAGAGGAATAGGAAAATGACAATTTTCTATCTTTCGTTAATAGCAATTGGTCTCTTCTTCGTTTGGATTTTAATTCGTACTTGTGCGACAAGTAAAGTTCTATCTGAATGGCATCATTTTGTATCACAAATTCTAGATCTTCAGATAAATGAAGGTAAATTTGATTCTATGCCGCGAGAGGAGACAAGAAACAATCTTACCTCTTACTATCAATGGCCGGTATCATGGAACAACCTTATTTGGAATCCGAAATATTGGAGAATCTTTTCTTTAAACGATCTACTTAAAGCCAAGACTCCTGATTGGCTTAAAGAAATTCCCGTCAGCTTTTTTGAGAATCACGCCCAAGAACTAATTTAAACCATCTGTTTAGACTCTAAAGTGCACTATACTATATTGGAGGTAAATAAATGAAAGAATTTCTATATATGATTGTTTTTGTATTTATTGTGATCTTTGCCTTCGCTACAATTCCAAGTTGTAGTGACGATTCATTTGATGATGGCACCAGTGTAGACACTGATACTGACAGTGATAGCGATTCTGACTCTGATAGCGATTCAGATTCAGATAGTGATTCTGATAGCGACAGTGACACTTATAGTGATTCCTGGCGCTGCCTAATCTGCGGCTAGCAGAGAAAGAAACAAAAAATGGCTACTAAGAAGAAATCAGATGACAAAACTAAAGTCTTCCTTTTCTGGACCGATGATGATGAAGTCAATTCTTTTAATTCGGAAGAAGAAGCAAAGGATTTCCTCTTAGAGGAGTTCTATGATCATGGAGGATCAGAAAGTGATATTTCTTTCGAAACTGACTGGGCGACGTTTATCGCTAGTCTTACTATAATCGAGGGCAAAGAACTTAAGCTTTCTCATACAAAGCCAGTTCCCCCAAAGATTTCTTTTCTCCGCAAATGAGCGACAGAACAATACTTCTTCGTGGTCTTTGCGAAACTGAAGGCTGCTATAACATCGGTCTGCTTACCAAATACAAAGGTAAGTTTGCCTGCGCCAGCTGCATAAACCC
>Ga0265297_10006658_pt1 | contig 16590 bp, 25 predicted proteins | sample Munlanlwell13791_FD_192502 | JGI IMG/M metagenome (GOLD analysis project Ga0265297, IMG submission 192502) | Leachate microbial communities from a municipal landfill in Southern Ontario, Canada - Leachate well 137-91 | ecosystem: Engineered > Solid waste > Landfill > Unclassified | place... | reverse complement strand
CGGTGAAATCATCAAATTTTTTCCTGGCCCGGAGAAGCTCGCCGCTTCCCACATAATCTAATCCCAATTTCCTCCCCAAAAATTCTGCCTGAGTTCCCTTGCCGGAACCTGGTTTACCGAGAAAAATGATAACTTTTGGATCTTTAGATTTTTTTTTCATAACGATTAGAGCTTAAAACGTCTCGTATTCTCTCATTTGCAATTGAGACTTGATCTGACGAATGGTTTCCAAAACCACAGAAACCACGATGAGCAAAGAAGTTCCTCCCACCAAGAAGCTGAACTGCTGTATATTGGTTATTCCCTGTACGATAGAAGGCAAAACGGCAATCAACCCCAAGAACAAAGCCCCGATAAGCAAAACACGATTTAAAATGAAATACATGAAGTTAGCCGTACTTTCTCCAGGCCTTATACCCGGAACGAAACCTCCCATTTTCTGAAGATTCTGAGAAATAGCTTTTGGATCAAAAGTGACAGCAGTATAGAAATAAGTGAACAAAACCACCAGGGCGAAATATAATATTCCGTAAACCCAGGCATTCTGTAAAAAATTGCTGACGTTATTGGCAATAGCTCCAATCTGACCACCGGCTCCTCCTAAAAACCCGGCCACCATTGAAGGAATAAGCAAAATTGACATGGCAAATATAATAGGAATCACTCCTGCCGGATTAATATTTAAAGGCAAATAAGTAGAAACTCCGCCGTACATCTTCTGTCCTCTCACTCTTTTAGCATAGGAAACCGGGATGTTACGCCTGGCTTCGTTAACTAAAACAACTCCGGCAATAATTATAACAGACATCGCAAAGAACATTAAGACATTCGGAATCTGAGCAGCCCCGGCCGTCTGAATTTGAACAGCCAACTGACGAACGCTATTCGGAAAATCAGCAATAATACCGGCAAAAATCAAAAGAGAAACTCCATTGCCAATACCTTTCTCAGAAATAATTTCTCCCAGCCACATTAAAAACAAACTACCGGCCGTAATGGTCATAATCGAAGTGATAAGAAGAGCCGGAGATAAGCTACTGATTACCCCCTGGCGCTGGAAAAGAGCCAGCATGGCATATCCCTGAAGGGCAGCTAAAGGAATTGTAGCTATTCTGCAGTATTGATTGAATTTCTGTCTGCCTGCTTCCCCTTCTTCCTTGTATATCTTTTCCAACTGGGGGAAAATCATCGTTAAAAGCTGAAAGATAATGGTGGCTGTAATGTAAGGACCCAAACCCAACATAACCAAAGATAAATTATCTAAAGCTCCTCCGGTAAACATATTCAGCAAGCCGAACATCTGGAACTGATTGAAAAAATTCTTAATATTTTCAGCGTTTATCCCGGGAATCGGGATATTAGCCATTATCCTGAAAACGACAAAAACCCCCAGCACAAAGAGGATTTTATTACGCAAATCGCGGAGTTTGAATATCTGGGCTATTTTTTCGTACCACATTTTATTTTACAGTACCTCCCGCTTTTTCAACGGCTGATTTGGCTCCTTTCGAGAAGAGACATCCTTCCAAATTCAAAGATTTTTCTATCTTTCCTCCCAAAATTTTGACCTTAGGGAGCTCTCCTCTTACTTTACGAATTAATTTCTTTTGAAGCAAGGTCTGAGGTGAAACCGTGTCTCCAGAGTCAAATTTTTTATCTAAAACCTCCAAGCTTAAAATCATCAGTCTTAATTTCTGCTCTTTGTCTACCGACTTAAACCTGTATCCCCTTAATTTAGGATATTTTTTGATAAGCTCTCTGATAGCCGGCTTAAACTTTCTTCCTGCTCTGGATTTCTGCCCTTTTATCCCCCTACCCGAATAACAGCCGTGTTTTCCTCCTCGGCCTATTCTCTTTTTCTTCCTTGATTTATGTTTTGGACTAATTTCGTGAATCTGCATATATTATTTCTTTATTTCTTTTGCCTTCAATTTCTGCAAAGCTTTTACGGTAGCTAAAGCATTGTTCAGTTTATTTCCCGTTCTCCCCAAAACCTTTGAAGAAATATTCTTTATGCCTGACAAGGTACAAATAACTCTGACTGTTCCTCCTGCCACCAACCCTCTGCCTTTTTTCTGGGGTTTCAATAAAATCCTGGATGCACCGAATTTAGCTTCAACCTGATGCAAAATGGTGTCGTTGATAATAGCGACTGTGATCATATTCTTTTTTGACAAACGGGTTGCTTTTTCCACTGCCTGAGCCACATCCAGCCCGGTTGCCACTCCGACTCCGATTTTACCGTTGTGATTGCCGCTGACGATTACGGCCCGAAATCCCATTCTTTTTCCTCCTGCCCTCACGTGGGTAACCCTGGCCAAATCCAAAAGCTTTGATTCAAACTCTTTATCTACCGGTTTTCGGCTTGAAAATCTGTTAAAAGACGAAATCCTTACGAAGCCGTCGCTTTTCGGCTTTTCTTCTGCTGCTTTTTCAGTTTTTGATACTGGATCTTTTTTAATCATATAATTAATATCAAAATTAAAACTTCAATCCTCCTTCCCTGGCTCCGTCAGCCAAAGCTTTCACTCTGCCGTGATATTTATAACCCCCTCTGTCAAAAACAACCTTTTCAATCTTTAACTCAGCAGCCTTTTTTGCCACTAATTTTCCGACTTCAAAAGCTGCAGCTACCTTACCGGACAATTTAACTTCTCCTTCTGCTGTTTTTTTGTTTGCGGCCTTTACCTTCATTCCTTTATCACTGACGTTGGCCAAAGTCTTCCCCTTGTTGTCATCAATAAGCTGGCCGTAAATATGTTTGTTTGACCTGAAAACGCAAAAACGCGGAGTCTTCAAACTGCCGAAAACCTTAGCTCTCACTCTTTTATGCCTTCTTGCTTTTTTCTCCTGTTTTTTCAACATAATTTTGTGTGTAAATTAACCGGCTGTGGCTACGGCTTTTTTCCCCACTTTCTTTCTGACAACCTCGCCGACATATCTTATCCCTTTTCCTTTATAAGGCTCGGGCTTTTTTGTCTTTCTGATTATGGCTGCCATTTGACCAACCATTTCTTTATCAATGCCAGAAATAGTGATAATATTTTTTTCCACCAATAATTTTATGCCTTCTGGAGCTCTTATCTTTACCGTGTGGCTGAAACCGACAAATAACTCAATACTCCCGTCTGCCAAGATAGCCGCTTTATACCCTATTCCCTCTATCTGAAGCTTCTTTTCAAATCCCTGGACCACGCCAGAAATCATATTGAATATCTCTGCTCTGGCGGTTCCCCAAAAAGCCCTGACTTTCCTGTCAGAAGTCTCTTTGGAAAGAGAAACAAAAATCTGATTTTCTTTCACTTCAACCTTGATCTCAAACGGAAAAGTTCTGGACAATTCCCCTTTCGGTCCCTTTATTTTTACTTCCCTTCCTTCAATCTTCACCTCAACTCCTGCCGGTATTAAAATTGGTTTTTTACCTATACGGCTCATATTATTACCAAACTTCACAGATTAATTCTCCTCCGACTTTTTGCTTCCTGGCTTCTTTATTGGTCATCAACCCTTTGGAAGTCGAAACTATGGATATGCCATATCCTCCTCTGACAATCTTAATATTCTTTGACTGGACGTAAATCCTCTGGCCTGGCTTTGAAATAACCTTCAAACCAGAAACCGCCGGTGACTTGCCGTCATATTTCAAGGCGATCTCAATAATCTTTTTGGTTTTCTTTCCTTTTTTCTCGGCTTTGCCGACAAAATCGTTCTTCTCCAAGATTTTGGCAATTTCAAGATTCATATTGGAAAAAGGAACCTCAACCGTCTCTTTTTGGACGGCTTGAGCATTTCTTATTCTATTTAACATGTCTGCTATTGGATACATATTTTTACCAACTTGATTTTTTAACTCCTGGGATCAACCCCTGATTAGCCATTTCACGGAAACAAATTCGGCACAATCCGAACTCTCTCATATATGCCCGCTTTCTTCCGCACCTGAAGCAGCGCCTGACTATTCGGCTTGAAAATTTTGGCTTTTTTCTTGATTTTACCTCTTGGCCTGTTGTAGACATTGTATTAAAAATTATTTCTTAACTGGAAAACCCATTAATCTTAAAAATTCTATCCCCTCTTCCTTGTTTTTTGAAGTTGTGGCTACCACCACTTCTAAACCGAAAATATTCTTGGCTCTTTCCGGGGAAACTTCTGGGAAAATTATGTGCTCTTTTATCCCGATTGTCAGGTTACCGGTATTGTCAAAAGATTTCTGGTCAATTCCCTGAAAATCACGGGATCTGGGAAGCGTAATATGGATCAATCTTTCCAAAAAATCATACATTTTCTTACCTCTTAAGGTGACTGCCGCTCCTATCTTTGATCCTTCCCGGAGTTTGAAGCTGGCTATTGATTTTTTAGCCTGAGTCAAAACCGGTTTCTGACCGCAAACCAAAGTCATTTCCTCTAAGATATTGGCGATAAATTTCTTCCCTTCATCAGAAGTCTTTGTATTGATAAGACGGCCAAATCCGCTGTTTATAACCACCTTTTTAATCATGGGAACGGCTAAAGCGTTTTTGTAACCGAACTTCTCCATCATAGCAGGAATAACTTCTTTTTGGTATTTTTCTCTTAGTTTAGTAATCATAAAAGTTTAGAACTCCTGTTCGCATTTTTTACAAACTCTGGCCTTTTTGCCGGCAATTACTTTATAGCCGACTCTTACTGCCTTTCCGCATTTCGGACAAATAAGCTTCGCATTTGAAACCTGGATTAAGCCCGGCAACTCAACTATCTGACCTTTTTCTCCTGATTTCTTGGGCTTTTGATGTTTTTTCCTCATATTTATCCCTTCAACTAAAATCCTGCCTTCTTTTGGAAAAGATTTTAAAATCTTGCCTTTCTTATTCCTGTCCTTGCCCGATATTATTAAAACTTGGTCTCCTTTTCTAATCTTCATATGTTTAAACTAATTCTTCGGCCAAACCGGCTATTTTATCAAATCCCTTTTCTTTTAATTCTTTGGCTATTGGACCTAAAATCCTTCCTCCTTTCGGTTCCTTGGTCTTTGCGTCCAGAATTACGCAGGCATTATCGTCAAATCTGATATATGTGCCGTCCGGTCTTCTGTATTCCTTTCTCTGCCTCACTATTACCGCCCTGACTACGTCATGCTTTTTAACCAATCTTCTAGGCTCGGCAACTTTTACAGCTCCCACGATAATGTCTCCCAGCTGGGCGTATCTTTTTCTGTATCCGAATAAAACATGAAAACACTGGAGTATTTTAGCTCCGGAATTATCAGCGACTTTTAACATTGTTCTCGGTTGAATCATAATAGTGTAAAATTATTTTTCGGCCTCCTCTTTGGTAAGATCCGGAGCTTCGGCCTCCCCCGAAACCGCGGCCGATATCTTTTTGATAACTTTCCATTTCTTGTCTTTTGAAATAGGAGTACATTCTTCAATCAAAACTACGTCTCCTATCTGGTATTCTTTTTCATTTGCTTCAGCCTTGTAATTGGTATTTACCTTGTATCTCTTCCTATATTTCGGATGTTCCTTTATCCTTTCTGCCCTAACCACAACGGTCTTTTGCATCTTATTTGAAACTATTTTTCCTGTTATTTGTCTCTTTGGCATAAAATTACTGCTTTAATAAAGTTAAAATCCTGGCGATATCTTTTTTGATATGGCGTATCTCGCTGACATTCTTCACCTTTCCTCCGGCCAAATCAAACCTGAGCTGTCTCAACTTCTCTCTCATGTCCTGTGAAAGCTTTTGTAATTCCTGTTTTGATTTTTGTTTTAATTCCGCAACTTTCATGTTATTTCTTGATGAATTTTGTTTTTATGGGAAGCTTGTCAGAAGCCATCTTAAAAGCCTCTCTGGCCATTTCTTCTTTGATACCCTCTAATTCAAAAATTATTCTTCCGGGTTTTATGGGAAAAGCATAATGATCAACAGCTCCCTTTCCCGCTCCCATGGGAACCTCTGTTCCTTTCTTGGTAATGGGTTTGTCCGGGAAAATCCTGATCCATAATTTACCTCCCTTTCTCAAATATCTCAAAATGGTTCTTCTGGCAGCTTCAAGCTGACGAGCTGAAATCCAAATAGTTTCCAGAGCTTTTAAGCCAAAAGAGCCGAAAGCCAGCTCGGTTCCCCTAGTTTCCACACCTCTTGAGTGGCCCTTTCGCCACTTTCTGTGTTTTACCCTTTTTGGCATTAATATGGCCATATATTTTTAATCGAATTTTTCTCCTTTATATATCCAAACTTTTATTCCTATTGCCCCGTAAGTACAGCGGGCGGTTCCCTGGGAGTAATCAATATCAGCTCTGATAGTCTGGCGAGGCATCCTGCCTTTTCTCAGCCATTCGGTCCTGGCAATTTCTGAACCGTTTAAACGGCCTGCTACCTCCAATCTGCAGCCTTCCACTCCTTTTACGCTCATTATCTTTTCCAAGGACTGCTTTAAAACCTTCCTGAAGGGCATTCTTTTTTCAATCTGCTGGGCAATGCTCTGAGCAACCAGAGAAGCCGATCCCAAAGGATTCTTAATCTCCCTGATCTCTAATTTAACCTCTCTTTTCCCTGTCGGAGATTTCTTTCCTTTAATAGGCAAAAGGACTTTATCCAATTGTTTCTTCAATAATTCTATTCCCTCTCCTCCCCGACCGATAATCAAACCAGGTCTGGCGGTAGTTATAATAATATTTATTCTGTCCGCTATTCTTTCTATCTCAATTTTTTCCACGCTGAATTTGCCAATTATCTTTTGCAAAAACTCCCTAATTCTAAAATCCTCCTCTAAATATTTGTGAGGTTTCTTGCCATAATATCCGCGCGAATCCCAGCTAGCCATATCCCTTATTCTGAATGATTTTGGGTGAACCTTGTGTGTCATGTTTTATTAAAAAGTTTCTCTTCTAAAAAATCTCTTGGAAAGTCCTTTGCCAGATAAAGAGGGCTTTGCTCTCTCTTTCTCCGGTTTATATTTAATCTGAGGCTTTTTCTCGACAGCTGCATCCTCTTTCTGTTTTTTGATTTCTTCTGCTGGCTCCTCCGATTTCTTTGTCTTCTTAACTTTGGCTTTTTTAGCCGATATCTCGCCCAAAACAAGAATTATGTGGGAAGTTTTTTTCTGAATTTCATTAGCCCTTCCTCTGGAACGGGGCATCCATCTTTTCAGCTTAGGACCTTCATTCACCATAATTTTTGAAATGAAAAGATTACTTTCTTCCAGCTGAAAATTATTCTTGGCATTGGCCACAGCCTGTTTTAAAAGCTTTTGCACATCCCTTGCCGCTTTTTTTATCGTAAAATTCAAAATTCTCTGAGCTTCCTCAACGCTTTTCCCTCTGACCAAGTCAACAACCAATCTTACCTTTCTCGGGGATGTTCTCAAATAACTAAGTTTTGCTTTAATTTCCATATATATTATTCTTGCTTTTTGACTTTATCAGACTCTTTCTGGGCTACTCCGGATTCCAATTCTCTCTGCATTCTTCCGCCATGGCGGTGGAATTTCGTACTCGGAGAAAATTCTCCCAATCTGTGTCCCACCATTTCCTCAACCACCTTGATCGTGATAAACTCTTTGCCGTTATGGATCCCAAAAGTAAAACCAACCATTTCCGGAGAAATTGTGCAGGCTCTAGACCAGGTTTTGATTACATCCCCCGGCTTTGCCTTCTTCACCTTCTCTAATAATCTTTCATCTACATATGGGCCTTTTTTTAGACTTCTTGGCATAAAATTTAAATAAATTTACCTTGGTCTTCTTGATACAATGAATCTGTCTGTCCATTTCTTTCTTCTGGTCTTTACTCCTCTGGCTGGCTTTCCCCAGGGAGTTTTGGGATGTTTCAAGCCTATCCCTGTTCTGCCTTCTCCTCCGCCGTGAGGATGATCGCAGGGGTTCATCGCGCTTCCCCTTACAGTCGGCCTCCAGCCCCTCAATCTTTTGGTGCCTGCCTTTCCTATAATCTCAAATTTCTTTCCGGCATGAGAAACCTGGCCTATTGAAGCAAAACATTCCGAAGAAACCTTTCTGGTCTCTTTGGAAGGCATTTGCAAAAGGCAGGACCCCTCTTCATTAGCTAAAACATTAGCTGAGGAACCTGCACTTCTGGCCATTCTCCCTCCTTTTGAAGCTTCCAGTTCAATATTATATACCTGAGTTCCTACCGGAATATTCTTCAATTTCATTCTGTTTCCAAGTTTCACCGCTACGCTTTCTGAGCAAATTATCTCTTCTCCTATTTTTAAACCTTCGGGCAGCAAAATATATCTCTTGTCTCCGCCCTGGTATTCAACTAAAGCCAGAAATCCTGTTCTGTTCGGATCATACTCAATAGCGATAATTTTCCCCGGAATACCGAGCTTTTCCTGCCCGAAGTCAACAATTCTGTAAAGTCTTTTCACTCCTCCGCCGCGGTGGCGAATGGTAATTCTGCCGCTGTTTGATCTGCCAGCGTTTCTCTTTAAAAAAACAGTAAGCTTCTTTTCCGGACTTTTTTTTGTGAATTTAAATCTTGTCATATTATCTCGGTAATACCTCTATTTTTTGTCCGCTGATGACCTTAACAATCGCTTTCTTGTATCCTTTTCTCACCCCCGTAGTCTTGCCTATTCTCCTGCTTTTTTCGGGAACATTAATAATTTTAACATTTATAACCTTAACTCCATATAAATCCTCTACCGCTCTTTTTATCTCAATCTTATTAGTTCCTTCAAAAACCCTGAAAATATACTGATTACTCTCCAACAAATCGGTTGCCTTTTCAGAAACGTGAGGAGTTTTTAAAATCTTGTAAGCCGTATCAGTCTTTTTTTCTTTCCTTACTTTGGGGACTTCAACCTTCTTCTCTATTTTAGGCTCCTGTAAAACAGCGGGCTTTGCCTCTTTTTTCTCTTCAACCTTCTTCGCCTTCTTTGGCTGTTTTTTCTCCTCTTTTTGTTTTTTAAAAATATTAAAAGCCATGGTCAAAAATTATTTCTTTTTCTTTTTGGTCTTTATCGTTTTCTTCGCAACCTTCTTTTTCGGTTTTTCCTGCAAATCCTCTTCCTGGGCATCATCTTTGATCTTTTTTTCAATAAAAGTCTTTTGTATAACTTTGATTGATGCCTTGGGAAGAATTAAATACTTAGCGGAAAGCAAATCAAAAACATTCAAATCCGTAGCCTGGATGGTTTTTACGGAAGAAATATTCCTGGCAGCTAATATCAAATCCTTGTCCATTTCAGGCAAAGCGATCAGGCAACTTTCGCTTTTTAGGGGAAGTTTTTTTAAAATCTCGGCAACCAGCTTTGTCTTTAACTTTTCTATCTTCAAGGCCTCTACAACCACCAATAGATTACTCTTGAATTTTTCCGAAAGAGCCATGAACAAAGCTTTCCTCTTCATCTGACTAGGAATCTTTTTCTTGAAAATTGTTTCTTTTGTCGGACCGAAGGTGGTTCCGCCTCCCTTCCAAAGAGGAGAACGTATCGAACCGTGTCTGGCTCGGCCAGTTCCTTTCTGGGCCCAGGGTTTTTTTCCTCCGCCCCGAACCTCGCCTCTCCCTTTGGTGTGAGCTATAACCTGCCTTCTGTTTGCCATTTGAGAGACCAAAACCTGATGCATAAGATCCCGGCTTAATTTCACGTCAAAAATCTCCTTTGGCAGCAAAGTTTCTCCTGTTTTTTCTCCTTTTTGGTTATAGACGTCTATTTTCATAATTATCCTTTGATTTCCAAAAGTGTCCCCTTTCTGCCAGGTACCGACCCTTCCACTATGATTAAATTATTTTCTTTATCTATTTTGACTATCCTGTTTTGTATTGTTTTCCTCTGGTTTCCTCCCCGGCCTGCCATTTTCTTCCCTTTGACAACTCTTTGAGGAGTAGAACTTCCTATGGAGCCCGGAGCCCTCAGTTCATGCTTCGTACCGTGAGTAGCCGGTCTGCCGTGAAATCCCCACTTCTTAACCACGCCGGCAAACCCTTTTCCTTTTGAGATGCCTGAAATCTTTACCTTGTCGTTATCTTGGAAAACAGAGACATCAACCTCGTCCCCTGCTTTGTATTTTGAAACATCAATATTGCCTCTGAACTCCTTTACGAATCTGAATGGCTTTGCCTTTAAAGACTTCGTTATCTTCCTCTCCTTTAGCTTCTCTGTCCCCAGTTGAACAGCCTCATATCCGTCTTTGTCTTTGTTTTTTACCTGTAAAACCTGGCAAGGGTCTGCCTCAATCAAAGTCACCGGGATCTGATTCCCCTTCTCGTCAAAAAACTGTGACATTGATATTTTCTTTCCTAATATGAATTTCATATATATTCAACGAAAAGCTGGGCAACTGCCCAGCTTCAAAGGCAATTATATATTTACGACAAAATTAAATTTTTGCAAGGTTTAAAACCATATTTTACTGGATAACCCTACTTACATTTTAATTTCGATGTCCACTCCGGCAGGCAAATTCAAATTCATCAAAGCATCAATAACTTTGGGATTGGGGCTGATAACATCAATCAATCTCTTGTGGACCCTCATCTCGAACTGCTCCCTTGCGTCTTTGTGGACGAAAGTGGAACGGTTGACGGTATACTTGTGAGTTTCTGTCGGCAAGGGTATGGGACCCAAAATATCAACTCCGTAACGCTGAGCCGTCTCAATAATTTGCTTGGCTGAGTTATCAATTACTTTATGATCATAAGCCCGAAGCTTAATGCGGAGCTTCGGCTTTACTTCTTCAGCTGCAACTGTTTTTTTCTTTACCATCTTGAAAGAACGTTATTTATTAAACATCAAGTCCCAAAAATGAATTTGGGACCTGCTTTTTTACTTCGTTATCTTAGTAATGACTCCTGCTCCCACTGTTTTTCCGCCTTCTCTGATGGCGAATTTCTGCTTCTCTTCCATGGCAACCGGGGTAATCAATTTAATGTTTATATTCACCGTATCTCCAGGCATAACCATTTCAGTGCCTTCTGGAAGCGTAACGTCTCCGGTAACATCAGTAGTTTTGAAATAGAACTGGGGCTTGTATCCGGTGAAAAACGGAGTGTGTCTACCTCCCTCTTCCTTAGTCAGAATGAAAACCTCTGCTCCAAATTCAGTATGAGGGGTAATGCTGCCCGGTTTAGCTAATACCTGGCCTCTTTCTACGGCATCCTTATCCAAACCTCTTAACAAAATCCCGACATTGTCTCCGGCCTGTCCTTCGTCAAGCATTTTCTGAAACATTTCAATGGAAACTGCAGTTGTTTTTGAAGTAGGTTTAATTCCTACCAATTCCACTTCTTCGTTCGGTTTGATAACACCTCTCTCTATTCTGCCCGTAGCTACTGTTCCTCTGCCGGCGATTGAGAAAACGTCTTCAATAGCCATCAAAAACGGTTTTTCTCTTTCTCTAACTGGTTCTGGAATATAGTCATCTACCGCTTTCATTAAATCTAAAATTGGTTTTGCCCATTCTTCATCAGCAGATTTTACATCTAAGGCTTTTAAAGCCGACCCTCTGATTATTGGGATCTCATCTCCAGGGAAATTGTATTTCTTCAAAAGTTCTCTCATTTCAGACTCAACTAAATTGATGATTTCAGGATCATCAACGGCATCGCATTTGTTCAAAAAGACAACCATACTGGGGAGACCTACTTGTCTAGCCAAAAGAATGTGTTCTCTGGTCTGAGGCATAGGACCGTCAACAGCTGAAACGACCAAAATCGCTCCGTCCATCTGAGCGGCTCCAGTAATCATGTTTTTGATGAAATCGGCGTGTCCCGGACAGTCAATGTGGGCATAGTGCCTCTTTTCTGTCTCATATTCCAAGTGTGAAATTGAAATAGTAACTCCTCTGGCTTTTTCTTCTGGAGCTGAATCTATCTCATCAACGCTTTTTATAGGACTCGTCTTAAAACCCTTCAAGGCTAAAACCTTAAGGATGGCTGCAGTCAAAGTTGTCTTTCCGTGATCAACGTGACCGATGGTGCCGATATTAACGTGGGGCTTTCCCCTAACGAATTTTTCTTTCTCCGCCATATATTTTTTATATTATATTATTTATTTATATATGATATATATTATTCGATATTTAAGCTTTTGTCAATGTTAATAATTGACTTATTTCCTTTTACCATCAACTATCTCCTGAGCGACATTTGAAGGGACTTCTTCGTAATGGTCAAACTCCATTGTAGATGTTCCTCGGCCTTCTGTCAAGCTTCTTAAAGAGGTCACATAGCCGAACATTTCAGATAAGGGGACTTTGGCGTCAATTACCTTTAAATTGACTCTATCTTTAGTCTCCTCAATCTTACCCCTCCTTGAAGCCAGATCTCCGATGGTATCTCCCAAAAAGTCAAAAGGGATGACAACCTCAAGCTTCATTATAGGCTCCAATAAAATGGGCTTAGCCTTTTTTACCGCTGCCTGCAAAGCCATGCTGCCAGCTATCTTAAAGGCGATTTCAGAAGAATCAACTTCGTGGAAAGATCCGTCATAAAGAGTCACTTCCATATCAACCAAAGGATAATTTGCTACCACCCCCTTTTCTTCAGCTTCCTTCACCCCTTTTTCAATCGCTGAAATATATTCTTTCGGAATTACTCCTCCTTTAATTTCATCTATAAACTCAAGCCCCTGCCCTCTTTCCTTGGGTTTCACTTTAAGCCAGACGTGTCCGTATTGGCCGCGACCTCCTGACTGCCTGATATATTTACCTTCGGCTTCAGATTCTCTCTTAATAGTTTCTTTATAAGCTACCTGGGGTCGGCCGACATTAGCCTCAACCTTGAATTCTCTTTTCATCCTGTCAACTAAAACATCTAAGTGAAGTTCTCCCATACCGGAGATAATAGTTTCTCCGGTTTCTATATCTCCCTTTACCCTGAAAGTCGGATCTTCCTCGGCCAATTTTCTCAAAGCCAAAGCCATTTTTTCCTGATCAACTTTAGTTTTAGGCTCAATTCTGATACCAATAACAGGCTCTGGGAAAGTAATTTTTTCTAAAATAACGGGCCTTGTCTCGTCGCACAAAGTATGCCCTGTTGAAGTATTTTTCAAACCTACGGTAGCTGCAATGTCTCCGGTAAAAAGTTCTTCCACTTCCTCTCTTGAATTAGCGTGCATTCTGAGAATCCTGCCGATTCTTTCTTTCTCTCCGGTTGTTGAGTTGAACAGATAAGAGCCCTTTGTCAGAATGCCGGAATAAACCCTGAAAAAAGTCAAAGTTCCTACATAAGGATCGGTAGCTACTTTAAAAGCCAAAGCCGAAAACGGCTCTGAGTCCAAGGGTTTTATTTGAACTTCTTCCCCGGTTTTTGAATTAGTTCCAACGACGGGAGGCAAATCAGCCGGGCTCGGAAGATAATAACAGACAGCATCAATTACCGGCTGGACTCCTTTGTTTTTTAAAGAAGACCCGCAGTAGACCGGCATCAATCTTGATTCTATCGTCGCCTTTCTTAAAACTTTTCTTAATTCTTCAACAGAAATCTCTCCCTTATTCAAATATTTATCCATCAAAGCTTCGTCTTCAGAAACTATTTTCTCAATCATCTTCTCTCTCCATGCTTTTGCGTTCTCCAGTAAGTCAGCCGGAATTTCTTCCTCTTTTACAATATCTCCCTGGTCCCCTTCAAACCTCAAGGCTTTCATGGAAAACAGATCAATCACTCCTTTGAAATCGCTCTCAGCTCCGATTGGAAGCTGGACAGCCACGGCGTTAGGAGAAAGCTTCTGCCAAATTGATTCAATACTTCTCTCAAAAGAAGCTCCCATTCTGTCCATTTTGTTAATAAAACAAATACGGGGGACATTAAACTTATCCGCTTGCCTCCAAACAGTTTCTGATTGAGGTTCTACCCCAGCTACTCCGTCAAAAACAACTACGCCACCGTCTAAAACACGCAAACTTCTCTGGACTTCAGCTGTAAAATCAATATGGCCGGGAGTATCAATAATATTTATTCTGTATTCGTTTTCTTTGGTTTTGGGTAAATTGCTCGGAGTCCAAAAACAAGTGGTGGCGGCTGAGGTAATGGTGATTCCTCTTTCTCTTTCCTGGACCATCCAGTCCATAGTGGTAGTTCCCTCGTCAATATCTCCTATTTTATGAGTAATTCCCGTATAAAACAAAACTCGCTCGGTAGTGGTTGTTTTACCGGCGTCAATATGGGCAATAATGCCTATATCACGATATCTTTCTATTGGATAAGCTCTGGGCATAAATTTTTAAAAATCTACCAGGCAAAATGGGCGAAAGCGCGATTGGCTTCAGCCATCCTGTGAGTATCTAATTTTTTCTTTATTGCAGATCCCTCGTTGTTTGAACCCAAAATAAGTTCTTCGGCTATCTTTTCAGCCATAGGTTTTCCTTTTTTGGCTTTGGCAGCTGTGATTATCCATCTGACAGCTAAGGCAAACCTTCTGCCTTCCGGAACCTCTCTGGGAACCTGATAGGTCGCTCCCCCGATTCTTTTTGGCTTTACTTCCAAAACCGGGCCGACATTCTGAAGCGCTAAATCAAAAATTTCCAAAGGATCTTTTTTTGTTTTTTCTTTGATAATATCAAAAGCCTTATAAACTATTTTCCTGGCTATAGTTTTTTTACCTCTGCGCATTATCTGGTTTATAAACTTAGCAACAACAACGCTGTTGTAAACAGGATCTGGAGGAGGCGTTCTTTTTACTTTTTTCTTTCTTCGAGACATGATTAAAAATTATTTAGTTTCTCTTTTTGTTCCGTATTTTGATCTTTCCTGTTTTCTTCCCTCAACTCCACCTGTATCCAAAACTCCCCTGACAATATGATATCTTACTCCAGGTAAATCCTTTACCCTTCCACCTCTGATTACTATTATTGAGTGCTCCTGTAGATTGTGTCCTTCTCCCGGGATATAAGCAGTTACCTCTTTGCCGCTGGTCAAACGAACTCTGGCCACTTTTCTCAAAGCAGAGTTAGGTTTTTTAGGAGTAACTGTAAAAACTTTCAAACAAATCCCTCTTTTAAAAGGAGAGTAGCTTTCAAACGGCCTGTTTTTTAAAGGATTAAATCCGTATGACAAAGCCGGGGTCTTGCTTTTTCTTTTATCCTTTTTTCTGCCTCTTTTTATCAATTGATGAATCGTCGGCATATTGTTCAAAAAAAATTATGCGCAAAGCGCCTGTAAAATGTAACTTAACAAAAATTATTTTATATGTCAAATACTAAATGGCACTCCGGCGACCAGAACATAGAGAGAGCTGGCGCCTTTAAACACGATGTCCAAACCGAAGAAAACGAAAAGCAATAGGATAAATAAAGAATATCTCTGCAAAAGAATCCTGAAATCCGAGAATCTGCTCCCTAAAAAGGTGAAAAGGATGTGAGAGCCGTCCAAAGGAGGAATGGGAATCAGGTTGAATATCGCCCAGGCGAAATTATAGACGGAAATAATGCCAAAAAGCAGAGCCAAAGACTGAGGCAGGGCAATAAATCTTATCAATAAACCAAATATTATGGCTAATAAAAAATTAGTTGCGGGACCCGCCAAAGAAACCTTCAGCATCCCCCATTTCTGGTCTCTTAAATTAAAGGGATTAACCGGAACCGGTTTTGCCCAGCCAAAGATCGGTCCCCTGCCAAAAGTAAACAGTAAAAGCAAGGCAGGTAGAACAATCGTGCCAAAAGGATCAATATGCTTTAAGGGATTCAGGGTCAAACGGCCCGAGTCTTTGGCGGTTGAATCTCCCAGAGAACTGGCAACGCTGCCATGAGCTATTTCATGGATGACAATTGAAAAAAATAGAACTACTAGGGAGAATATTGTCAATAACATTTTTCTATGATAGCATATTAGCGTATGACAAAACAATGCGCAATTTGCGGAAAAAGATATAACCCATCCTGGACATTGGTAAAGCTCAGAGGAAAATATAACCCGACCTCAAAGAAAAAGCAAAAACCGAATCTCCAGTGGACGAGACTACCTTCCGGAAAAAGAGTCTTGGCCTGCACTAAATGCATCAAGGCCCAAGGTAAGAAAAAATAATTCCTGATTTACAGTCGCTGGCTTGTGGCAGCGATTTTAAATTCACGGGGTGTAGTATACCGGCAGTACGCTACCTTGGGGTGGTAGTAAACCGGGTTCAATTCCCGGCACCCCGACAAAATTATGGCCGAACCAAAACCATACATAGTCGTGGCAGCCTTAATCGAAAAGGACGGTAAGTTTTTATTGGAAAGAGAAGTTATAGAGAGCGGGAAGGAATATTGGCTGATTCCAGGAGGAAAGGTTGAATACGGTGAAACTCTGACAGAAGCTTTAGAAAGAGAGATAAAAGAAGAAACTAATTTAGATATAGAGGTGAAAGAATTTATTGATTTTCAGGAAGCGATACACGTCAAATATAATTATCATACGGTAATATTTTTCTACCGTGCCACAACAAAAAGTGAAAAAATAATTCTGGAGGACGGCATACTTGAAGCCAAATTTTTCACGAAAGAAGAGATAAAAAGTCTGAATATGCCTGACAGCAACGAAAACTTCCTCAAAAGAAATAAAATAATTTAAAAGGTGCTAGAGAATAAAAAACTCCGACTAAAATCGGGATTTTTTAATGACCCTGTCTTTCTTCTAGGTAATTCTTCTGGAGAAAAATCCAAGTGGGTGTCTT
>Ga0265297_10006657_pt1 | contig 16593 bp, 16 predicted proteins | sample Munlanlwell13791_FD_192502 | JGI IMG/M metagenome (GOLD analysis project Ga0265297, IMG submission 192502) | Leachate microbial communities from a municipal landfill in Southern Ontario, Canada - Leachate well 137-91 | ecosystem: Engineered > Solid waste > Landfill > Unclassified | place... | reverse complement strand
CTTGCGATTCCTTTAGATATTCTAAATTCATCTATCCAGCCAGCCACACAAGATTCATAGGCACTTGCCCCAGCGGTACAAGCACCCACGCTTAATACTGCCGCAAGATTTGGAACTTCATTTGTTAATATAGCCGTTGTTTCAATGACTAATTGAGATACTCCATTAATAAAAACAAGAATCCTTGTGCTATTGCGTACTAATTCAATGTGATACCAAGTACCTGTATTAATGGTTGTGCCTGAACTACTATAACTTGCCTTAACTACTCCACCACTTTTTATATAAAATTGAATTGAATTAGTAGCTCTCCGTAAAAACCAAAAATTATTAGCATCAACAAATTGACCACAAAAACCTTGAGTGCCTGCGGCAGACGGAAGATACCATAAATCAATCGTAAAATTTCCTGCCGCAAAGTACCAATCTGCGCTATCAGGAACTGTGCAATAATCACCCGTCCCATCCAACAACAATGAGGCTGTCCCGAATTTTCTATATGCTGTGTCTAAACAGGCATTGCCCTCTAATGAAATTGTCTGTCCGGTTGCTGCTGTCTGGTCTGCCGTGTCTGCATCTGCACCGTTAAAATGACACAACAGTTTACAATAAGAATCCTGACCGCCGCCGATATGACAAATATTATCAGCGTCAGTTTTAGTGTTCTGCATGGCTTCGGTAAAGTCTTTCGGTGAAGTAGCTGACCCGTCATCACCGACCACGGCGGTAGAAGAAATACAAGCACCTACTTTCATTTCAGTACCGCCCCATATACAGGTATCAACACTATTGGCGTAAATCATCTGACCATCGGGAGCGTTACAAAAATAACCTCTTGAAGCACCGGAAGAATCAGTCCATAACGCCGTTGTTGAAATAGCCCCTGTGGTTGGAATAGCAGCCGTAAGTTGATATATGCCAGAGGTCGTTTCCGCAGTCGTATAACATTGTAATAAAAGATGTGATTCGGCAGGTTGAACTTTTCTAAAGTGGTGGGCGTTTCGTGTTTTAATGGCAGCCGTAAAAGCCGTTGCGTTAATTTTTGTATTTCCTGCAACGCCCTTTAAATGAGTATCTGTATAACGCAAGTTTTTTAATGTACGAAAATTATTTCCAATACTGGCAGGTTCGTATGTTAAAAGTTTGCCGTTAAAAGGTATTTCAACGTGCTTTTTTCTTGAATCAGGCATTTATCCCACCCATGTGTCTGTTGTAATTTCGTAACCGACTTTAATTCCCATGTCGAATTGAGCTATGGGAGGAGGTTTTTGTGAGGCTAATAGTCTTTGAATACTTTCTTTAGTTTCCTGTGCCCGTGCAAAAAGTGTTTTAGTGACCACCCTGTCCCAATCTTCAGCACAGCTTACTGCAAGGTTATAAACAAGAAATTCCTTATATTCATTCGGCATGGTTAAGTCTGTCGTGGTGGCTGCAAACTCCGTGAAGTTTTTCCATGAACCGACATAACAGGTGTACGCATAATCCGGCACACGGTTGAATGTCAGTGTTCCGGTGGTTGTTGTATAAGAATAATAAACGGATGTTGGTCGGGCAGATACATCTCTATCGTGTATCTCTGAAAAATCCTTAACGGAAAGGATGTCAATAGGGTAATCAAATCCGTCAGAATCTCGTAAATAACAATATTCGAGCTTTAAAGGGACTGCCGTTGTTAGAAATGTACCTGCCGTTCCCCATGTATATACTGCCGTTGTTGTTACTAAAGTTGTTGATTCTGCTGTCAATGATTGCGCCATTAAATCAGCACCGTACATGGACATCATATTATTTAAAGAAATAAGTGCCGTTGCTGTCTGCGCTGTGGTAGGCGTGGCAATGCCTATTTTATTCATAGACGCACTGATAATATCTCCTGCTGTTGCCATATTTGCTCCTTATGCCGGAACGGTCGCCGTGAACGTATAAGGTTTGTTCCACATAGTATTTCCTGCTGCGTCAAATTCGTCCTTTAAATCCTTTGATACTGCGACCACTTCCCAATTATCTTTATCTGCGAGTAAATCTTTGATAAGTCCTTCAGATTGGTTCATTAAAAATTGCCCGTATTTTTTAAAGACATTCACCATGTATTGATTTTGAAGTTGTAATGCTCCGTTGGTTAAATAGGTTTTTCCATTGGCTTTAATCACCATCATTTTGTCGTAGGCATACTTTTGATTCTGGTTGATATGGGATTGTCCGACAAAAGACCCGTCAATTCCGAAATAATGAACACTGGCATATCCCATTCTCAAAAGAAGGTGTGGGGTTCTGCAAACGGCTGTCGGGCCGCCCTCAATACCGCCGATGTTATCTTCTTCCGCCATATCGAAAACGATTATTTTTTCATAAGGGAATTGCTTAAACTGGTTTCTGTGGCAGCGTGTCGCCATTAAAGCCCCTTTTACATTTTCACCTATTTTAAATTGAGTAGGCGTACAATCTATGGCAAAGAGATAACATTTAATTCCGTTATCGGATAAATAACCTGCCGTGTCGTTGATGGCGAATATATCCCCCTGCCAGTTTTTTAATGTTTCCAAATAGGCACTTACTGAAAGACCACCGCCGACAACAGCACAGGGCGGATAACGGAAAACTCCCCATGTAGCTTTTTTATAGTCTTTTGCCTTTGTCCGCCTGACGTTGATTTTTACTTGTCTGTCAGGGACATAACAATGGGGTGTAAGCTCTATTCTTACTTTTGGGGTATCACTCATCTGCACCTCGCAATTAAAGTATCTGTCATGCCTAGTTTTGCCAGATTATGCTCGTAATCCTTGGAATCCAGAGAAGGCCATATTTTATGACCACCTGCTTTACCATTTGCCAACCAGTAAAGATGATTAGATAATGGGTATCTCTGAATGTGTTCAATATAGTCTATTTCTAAATTTGCCTTTTGCAGCAGTGACCTTAAAGTATTTGAATTAAATAAATGAAGGTGACAACTCCAATAGGTAAATTCAGAAAATGCCTTGTTTTGGTACAGTGTTAAAAGAGCATCATCGGCGTTAGGAACTTCGATATATAAATAACCGGTCAGTTTTTCTTTTAGCTCTTTTAGGGTTTTAATCGGGTCGGGAAGGTGTTCAATAACGTGCCACGCTGTAATGACATCAAACCTTCCTTCAACTTCCTTAATGCTTTTATAAACATTACCACCAATCAGGTGTTTATCCGCTTCCACCCCACAGACTCTATTCGCTATTGTTTCAACGTGCGCTATAAAACCGCCCAGTCCGCAACCGAAATCTAGAACATTCTTGTTTCTGATAGCTCCCCTAACGTACTCGAAACGCCTTAAATCATCCCTTTGCACTTCCTCTAGGGAATCATTGACACGCATCTCTGATTTTTCATAATTACAGGATTTTACATTTGCCAGATAAACAAGGCCGCATTTACATTCTCTGATTTCAGCCTTATAGTCATCTCTGACTTTTCCTGAACGCACTTTATATTTTTGGGAATTACATAAGTAACATTTCATAAACTGATTTTATTGCCCTATCGTCTATAAGAACATCGTAGGCGGGTTTTCCAAACCGTAATTCGTGATATTTAATTCCCCACTCCTGAAACTGTTTTTCCGTAATATCACGCCAATTTATTTCTGTTTCAGTTCCTCTTGCAGTCCAGTAAATGACTGTATGTCCCTTATCGTACAGGTCGTTCATAATTTTGATTTTTTCGGGTATAGGGTTTGCATTGGAATAGTCGGATTCCTGACTGCAAATCGTACCGTCTATATCGCAAAATATTTTCAACCTCGTAGTTTCTCCCGTATTTTTTCCTCTCCGTCAGTAACCCTCTTAACCCCATCACCCATGCACTTCATTACTTCCATTATTCTCTTTTTCAGCATATCCATTGCATGAATTTCTAAAGATGCCGGATGATCTGTTCCCCACATGGTATGGTCTAAAGTAATGTGCCTTTCGATTATTTTTGCCCCCAGAGAAGCAGCGATTACAGAAGGTTCTAATCCCTGTTCATGTCCTGAATACCCTACGGGCAGTTTGTACCGGTTTTGAAGAAATGTGATGGTTCGTAAGTTACATTCATTCGGTGGAGTGGGATAAGTTGAATTACAGTGCATCAATGCCAAGTCAGTATTTTTAAGTATTTTTACAGCATTATCAATTTCCTCAATGGTACTCATTCCGGTGGATAACAGAACCGGTTTCCCGAAATTCGCTATGGCCTCTAAGTATTCAATATTCGTAACCATTGCCGAAGGAATTTTGATAAAGGGAATGTCATAATTTTTTAAAAACTGAATTGAATCCAAGTCCCACGGCGAAGCCGACCAGTGAATAGGCTTTTCCTTGCAGTATTTATCAATATAGTCGTATTCTTCTTCCCCAAACTCTATTAACCATTTATAGTCAATATAAGTCATTTCACCCCACGGCGTTTTCCGCATGACCTGTTTCTGGCTTTCAGGAATACAAATATCAGGATTCCTTTTTTGAAATTTCACGCAATCCCAACCACAGGCAAATGCAGCGTCAATCAGTCTTTTGGCAATCTGTAAATCGGCATTGTGATTAATCCCGATTTCCGCAATCATGTAAACAGGATTTACCAAGCAGTCCACCCTCCGTCTATTGAGAATACCGAACCGGTGACATAAGACGAATCATCACTACACAGGTACTCCACTATTTTATTGAGTTCACCTTTTGACATCATTCTTTTTAAAGGTACTTCTTCGGAATAATATTTGATAAATTCTTCCGGCTGATTATTTAAAACTCCTCCGGGGGCAATACAGTTGACCCGAATGTCAGGTGCAAGTTCTACTGCAAGATGTTTTGTCAACATCACTACCGCAGCCTTAGAAGTAGTGTACCCGATATGTTTTTCTCTTAATGGTGCGTTCAGAGCGTAGGTTGAAGCGAAATTAACTATACATCCTTTTTTGTTGTTTCTGGCATATTCCCTGCATACCGAAAATAAACTGGTTACATTGGTCTGAAGATAGTCATTCACAGATTCAAGGGTAACATCATAAATTCCTGCTTTGCGTCCGTTTACAACATGGTCATTAATTGCGAATAAATTAACAAGGGCATCCGCTTGATTTTTAAATAAAATCCTGACTGAATTTTCACTGCATAAATCATGTCCCAGTGTAATATCGTATTCCACGACATCATGTTTTTCTTTAAGGTATCTCGTTACTTCTGTCCCGATAAGCCCTTTAGAACCTGTCACAATAATTTTCATGCAACTTCCTTTAATGTTTTATAAAGGGAATCCGCTTTTAGTTTTGCCAGTTCCATGTCCCTGTAATTCGTTTTAAACTGCATCATCCTTGATTGAAGATATTCCGCTACCGGACAACTGATATTGTCATCTTTTAATACCGGCTCCTGATAGGGTATGGAGTTTGCGCCGTAGATTCCGTCACCGCCGTTTTTGATATACCTTTTTCTAAATGCTTCCCAATTTTCCCCGTTGTAAACACACGCCAATGTGTAATAGGAATTTTCGTAACCTTCGGGTACATATTGGGGCGTTAAAAGGCTGGAGTCTTTAATGACATCTAAAAACATATTAGCCGATTTGATTCTCATTCCGACCAGTTCATCTATTCTTTCTAATTGAGCTAGTGCAATCGCTGCGTTAAATTCCGGCATCCGGTAATTCCAACCTATTGTGTCGTGACGTTTATAAGATGGTTTTTGAAATTCATCAGCGTTCAATCGGACACGGCCTTCTTCCGCCTTCAGGTTTTTATATCCATGACCTGCTATTTTCCTGACCCGTTCCGCCACAATCTCATCATTGGTTACGACTATTCCACCTTCACCACAGGAAAGATGTTTTGAGCTTTCAAAACTAAATGAAGCAATATGACTAAGTGTTCCAGCCAACCGTCCCATGTATTTTCCCAACACACATTGGGCATTGTCCTCAATAACAACCAGATTATGCTTGTTAGCAATACGCATGATTTCATACATATCGCAGGGCAATCCGTAGAGGGAAACCACAATAATAGCTCTTGTTTTCGGGGTTATTTTCCGTTCAATATCCTGCGGGTCTATATTAAATGTCTTTCGGTCAACGTCCGCATAAACAGGTTTAGCTCCAGCGTGAAGCGTTGCTGTGGAATCCATGATAACTGTTAGTGCTGGAGAAATTACTTCATCCCCAATTCCGATGTTATAAGCGGCAAGTGCCGAATGAAGCGTTGCTGTGCCGGAGTTCATGGCAATGGCGTATTTCATACCGAACCGGTCAGCAAACTTCCTTTCAAGATTGTTATTCCAGTTACCTAATGTCCCCGACCATGTTTCAGAATTTAAAACCTGTTCCAGATATTTCTTTTCGTTACCAAGATACTTCGATGGATTCATGTCTGCCGTAACCCCCTGAAAGAATAGTCTTTATTAAAATACAGATTTTTAAATTGCTTAATCTGCTGTTCTTTAAGGTGGTTATGATAATTTTCAATGAGCGTTTTATTTGCTTCAAATAAACATGAGTTAAATTCATCGTCAGAAAGTTCCGTGAAATTGACCGATAATAAATCGGAGTTCATGTGCTTTCTTTCGTAAAAATCCTCAACGCCTCGAAGCAAACCCTGCTCGATGGCAAGGTAATATAAATCAGACCCCGGATAGGGGGTTACAGGACGGATGGTTCTCAACTGCGAATGGTCGTCATATCGAAGGAGAAAATCAACACCCGCCTGTAACGTCTTTTTATTTTCTCCGATATTTCCGAATATGATATTGAATCCCGGTGACACACCTTCTTGTAAGGTTGTTTTTATTCCTTTGTGTATCTGTTCGACGGTCAGTTTTTTGTTCATGTTTTCAAGAATTTGATCGTCAAGACACTCAATCCCGTAGTTTATAAATACACACCCTGCTCGTTTCATTTTCCGTATAATTTCGGGTGTGGCAAAATTTAATCTACCATTGCAACTCCACCTAATTTTCAAGTCCATAAACGCCTCACATAAAGCGTCTGTTCTTTTTTCCGAGGTCATTAGGAGTTCATCGGTAAATGTGACATACGATATATGGTAGTCTTTCTTTAAAATGGAAATTTCTTCGACGATAGATTCAACAGAACGCAACCGCACGCCTTTTTCCATTCGGTAACAGAAATTACATTTGAACGGACATCCTCTGGCAGTAATGACCGGCATACACCTTTCATTGTTTTTGATGTGCGGTTCTCTGATTAAAGAGTAATAATCAATCGGGAACTTGTCCCATGCCGGAAAAGGAAGTGAATCAATATCCTGTATTTGTTTTCGTCTTTCGTTTACATAATAGAATACTCCACCATTATAACCCCAATCCGTTTTATAGGCGATTCCCTTTACGTCTGCTAATATATCTCTATTTTGAATAACATCTATTAATTCAACAATGGTTTCGTCCCCTTCCCCGATGACGATGGCATCCGCTTTCGTCTTTTCAAGAAAGTACAAGGGTTCAGGTGAAACACCGTGACCGCCCAATACAAAAAAGGGCTTTTGTTTGGAATTATTGATAGCTCTTGATACCCTCAATAACTCCTGATATTGCCAGTAACCAGCGATCACGCCCATACCGACAACATCAAAATGGTTTTTATTTAGGTAGTCCGTCAGGTGTTCTTCAGGATAATGGTAAATATCCTTGTTATAGACGACTACATCATGTTCTTTGAGCGCAGCAGCGATATACGCCAGACCATGAGGAAACCAGTGAATGTATGAATCGTTGTCATAAACAACTAAGAGTATTTTCATATAACCAGTTTTGTTTTCGCTTTCTGATTGTCGAGATACATCTGTTGACAATCGTTGTTGATTGCTATTACTTCTGGGTGTGTGTCCAAATACTCAATAATATCATCCAATGTATAAGGTTCAGGTATATTGGAAATTACATTTTGAAAAAACAGCAAATCTTCCTTGTAATCCAATGTCATCCGATATGGTCTTTTGTATTTCTCCGGTACGTCAATTTCCCCGCTGTTACATAGGGTTTTAAAATAATCGCTCACCATTTCCGTATCGTTGGTTTTTTTTGCATGACAGACTTTTTTCAAAGCAGAAGTTTTAATTCCTGTACTGAATGCGCCACAAGGGGCGGAATGTGCTTCGATAAAATCAAGGTCTGTTTCCATTGCGAGTTTAATTAACTCGGTACTGACCAAAATATCATCCCCGTCCGCTGATACAAAAAAATCAACATCATGGTGGTCAGCGCACTTGTACCACCGCATTAATTTATCTTCCGTTGACCCTCTGAAAAACCTGATATTGTTTTGCATTGCCAGAAGGCAAAGAGTGTCATCATCAGTTTCTTCCGTTGTGCAGAGAATCACGGGATAACCCAAGCCCTTCACCCGTTCAATCACATATTCAATGGCTCGCTTCCCGTTGATTTTAATAAGTGCCTTGTAGGGCAAGCGGGTCGAGCCTGTTCTAACGGTGATGAAGATAGCTTTGTTCATATTTATAATAGGGGACGGGTTGCCCCGTCCCTTAGTTCAATTAGTTTGCAGCCACAAGACCCAGTTCCTCAAGTCTTGCCTCAATTTCCGCCATTCTGATCTGTGCATTCTGAATACACAACAGCGTGACATATCCTGCCGTTGCGGTCGTGAATCTCCATGTCGCCGCAGTCGCTAGAAGGTCAGCGATTGCGTAATCGGTTGTCGTGCTTGATATGGATGTAATAGTAATGGTCGTTTCCGCAGTTGTTAGAGCTGAAGGTTGGTCACAGGGAGTTGTCCCCCAAAAACCGAGCTTCACGCTGGAGCTTCTGCCCATAATCGTACCATCGGAATTACCCTTATCCAGATAGTCATACTTCGTGGTGGAGGTCAGAGCCGTTCCACCAGTAATCACGCCTATCTGTGCAAGTCTATCTTCAACTTCACCGATTTTTGTCTGCAAATTAGATAAACGATGCAGAACAGAAGCGGCATCTTCCAGAGTCGCAAATCCAAAGGCCGTTGCGCCGGTGACTAAGGTTGCAATCGTGTAATCTGCCGTGCAGGTCAAAGCAGTCAACGCAATAGTTGTCGCACAGGTGGTCAATGCGGTCATCTGAACAACCGGAGCAGTACCCCAAAAAGAAATTTTCTCGGAACTGTCCTGACCAAAATAAGAACCATCATCAGTGCCAAAGCCTACAATGTCGTATATTCCCAGAGAGGCATCGGTAATGGCGGTTCCACCGGCAATTAAACCGGATGTGCTCAACCTAGACTCAATGTCTCCTATTCTTTTCTGGATGTTCTGGACAACCATCAGGAATGTCTGGGCTTCGGCTGTATCAACAAAACCGAAAGAGGATGCGGCAATTTGAGTGATAGTTGTGGCGTAGGCTGAAGCTGTCGTGTATGTGACAGCATCAAGTTCAGTCGTAAGGGCGGACTGTTGAACGGTGGGTGTGATTCCATAGAAACCTATCTTGGATGTTGTTGCCTGTCCTAAGACGTTTCCATCATCACAACCCTTGTCAATTCTATTAATATCAGTCATAGTTGCCCTCCTTATGAGCTAAGTCTGCAAGCCCACTCCGGTCTAATGCACTTGTATCCAAACAGAACATCAATTCTGCATGGGAATTTGTCGTTGACAACATCGTACTGACGGACGATTCTCAGGGAAATACCGTCAATAACCTTACGGGAAGCAAAGTCAACACCCTGCGGCATTTCAAGGTCTGCGGTCACGAAAGTAAACGCATCCTTGTGATACGCAAGGGTATGGACATAACTAACTCCCGCCGAACCAGAACCTCCGGCAGTCAGGTTAATGACTGCAGCTGCGGCTGTCGCCGTTACAACGGAAACATTCTGCTTCGCTCCGCTTGTGTAAATCGCTGGAGAAACATAAACGGTTGTGGTGGTCGTGGTAACATCGGCTGTCGCCGTGACTGACCACTGCTGAAGGTGACTGTAAACCGCCTTGGTTTCGGGATTGACCGCATACAGTCCGGCAATCGTGAAAGTATCACCGGGAAGCAGTGTCGTACCGGTTGCACCGGCAGACAGCTTGATGGTCGTTCCGCCCTGCGAGAAAGAGGTAGAGGTCGCAGATGTGTTGCAGGTCGGGGTTGTGTCTGTACGAGTACCGCAGGTATGGGTCGGTGTCATTTCAGATTCATAGAACTTGAATCCGCCGATAGTTCCGATTAAACCGCTTTCGTACTGCCGTGAAATTTCGCTGGCGGGATTATAAAGAGCCTTGCCGTCCGAGATAATCGAATTAGCGGCGAGGGATTCGGTCATAATCACTCTGTCACCGGACGGGGTAAGACCTTTGTTCAGTAAGGCACGGGCTGACATAATATCGGCAAGAACCGGTTTTGTGCCGAAGGTCGTGTTTTCGAGATTGTAAACTTCGGGATAGCAACCGGCGATAACGGTTTTATCCACTTCAGCCGCCAGACGTTTCATAGCGGGGTTCAAAATTCTTTCTGCAAAATCATCCAACGAAAGAGTCAGTTCCACAGACGAGAAATTGACATCAACACCCTTCTGGGTGGCGAGGGTCAAAGTCTGTGTGGATTCGGTAACGTCTTGCGTGTCCATGACCGCACCGGTTCTAACGGTGAACTGGTTGGGTTCACGGATATACAGCGTGCCTCCGTTTTTCGCTCCTGCACGGGCGAACCTGTCATCATACTGACGATTTATCGTCTTGACGAAAACAAGGTTGTTGTGCAGTATTTCTAAAGCCTTTCGGGTAATATCACCTACCGAAAGGGTTTTAATTGTGTGTGACATTTATTTTATCCTCCATATTTCTTTTGTATATTTTCCAATCTCCGTTGCTGTTGGAGTTTGAACCACTCATCATCACTTAAAGCGGATTCATCAACAGGCGGTGCTCCCATTCCCACCGGCTTGACCGGTTCGGGGGCTTTAGTCGTCTTTGTCTGCTTTTGTGCAAGAATGAGTTTTGTCTCAAGTTTTCCGAGTTCATATATTTGTTTTTCGGGGGATTGATTCGCTATCCGTTCAGCAAGAGAGTGATTCTCCGGCCTTCCCAAATAGTAGGCCATCAAAGCACCCTCATCACTTTTTAATAAAGTGAGTCGCATTGTTTCCGTTGAAGGAAATAGGTTGATAACCTCATCAAAATCGTGGTAAACTTCTCTTAATTTGACCGCCTTCTCCTCAAACTTCTCGACAGCCTGCTTTATTTCTGTCTTTTGTTTTTCCTCTGTGCGCTCTTTTTCTTTCTTGGACTCATGCCATGAAAGCAAAGCATCTTCGTATTCTTCCTGTGAGTTGAAATGCTCGATTTTGGGACGGTCTATTTGTGTCTGGTTTTGAGGTGTTTCCTTTTCCTTTCTTAACTGCTCATTTTTTCGCTGTTCTTCACGCCACCTATAAGTCAGTTCCTTTATTCTGTCTTCAGCGGTCTTTTTCTTAGGTGACGGTAGCTTAATCTCATCAGATTCCTCTTGTGCGGCTTCTTCTTGTATAGGTTCTTCCGTTGTAGTTTCGGTCTGATTAATTTCCCCTTCTTCTTTTTCTTCCTGTGCGACTACTGTCGTAACTTCTTCTGGCATTTTGTTCTCCTTTGCGTCTAATGACGATTTGCGCTATAAAGCGATTATTGCCTCACCTGTTGATAGGCGGCACTTTCTATTCCCTGATTATTTACCTGTTCATTTACGGCTGCCTGCTGTTGCGCCTGAACGGTCTGCTGAATCGCCGCAAACACTTCCTGCGCTCCGGGCCAATCGGAATACTTGAACACAAATGGTATAATGACAGGGGCAAGCATCGGGGCATACTGTGATGCCTCGATGAGCATTTTCACCATTTCCTCTCTCTTTGAACCGAAGGAAGCACCGACTGTCGCTATGACATCGTACTTTCCTACGGATAAATCATTACCGATGGCATCATTGCCTTGGGCATCCACTATGGGTTGGTTCACCTGAACCACGCCACGCTCCCCATTTTCCCCCAGTATATTTAACGCTCTCGGTGTGTCGTAGATTTTGGGAATGAGTTCCACTATCTGTCTTAACCCTGCGATAATAGACCGTGCGGCGTTATCCACAAAAGTGTAAGTGCCTTTTTCAGACTGGGCTATTCGGGCTATAATCGCTTTCCCGCTTCTCTCGTTTGAGGTGTCGCCCTTAGACGCTTCATATCTTCCAAGATGATCTTCAATGTCGTAAGCTGTGGACTGCATCATGTTAATAATTGCAGCAGGAACTTGTGTCTGTGATTCTCTTTGCGGTTTTTGTAACCCGGGAACGGCGTTGTATCTCAAATAGACTCTTGGGTTAATATTGGAATCTTCCCATTCCCTCTCAAATCCCTTAATCTGGCGGTGATCCAGAATAAACGGTGTCTTGGGGGTAAGCATGACGTTTTCTGTGGCGGCGGAAGCCCAGTAGTTATACATCTGTTGTGAACCTTTTGCCCCACGAATCAGCGATAAATAATATCGCCTTCCGTCAACAATGACCTCATCCCCGAACATCGGAATCACGGGTATTCCGCTTCCTGCCCATTCGGTTTCCTCAAGAACCTCCAATCCGTTAATAAGATACCACTTAACCTTGTGAGCACTTATCTCCCTCTCCCTGACGACCGTAAGACCGCTAAGAGGGAGGACTTGAATGTTTTCTTTATTTAATTCTATGGTCTGGCCGTCAGAGAGGAGGGCTATTTTTTTCTTGAAATATTCTTTTTTGTAGTATTCGCAAAGACGGACTTTTTTGTCCTTAATCCATTCACCGAAAACTGACGGGTCGCCGTCAAAATTAATCAAGTCGGATTTTGGGTATTTTTTCTTAAACGCTTCCTCGTCCATAAGGGTTTCAATAAAACAAAATTCAGCGTCCTCAAGGTTGAACTCCTTAGCAAACGGGTCAAAATGCACCGAAAATGGGTCTAAAATCCGCTGAATTTTAATATCCTGATTAAAGGTATCTTCACCGGAATACTCTGTGAGTAACCGCCAGAAACCGACAGAACTGGAAAGAGCGTACATATACGCAGTATCGTAGACTATCGGGGCATTAGAGGTATATTCTATCTGTCTTAAAATCCCGTTATATAGTTCCGCCATTTGAACATCAGCCTTGTCATCAACAGGAATGACTTTCATTGACGGGCGGTTCATCCCGAAGTCACCCCTTGACTGACGGACAAATTTTTGTAGTTTGTTTACGGTTATCGTTGGTCGTCCGGCACGCTTATTTAAGACTTCCTGCTCCCACTGACCGTTATCCACATCATAGGTGAATTTTAAGTCCTCACGGGCTTGGTCGTAGATGTCCTTCCAACCATCAACCGCCACTTTGTAGCGTTCTTTTGCTTCATCAATAAATTTATCGCCTGTTTTATCGCTCATGCCGCCATCCAATTTGTATTTAAGCGTTGTGGGACGGGATTAATGACGTAATCCTCGTATTTTGTTCCCGTAAGAGTAAACCGATACGCATTTTCCATAAAATGATCGTTTTCCTTTATCGGTTTTCCGTTGTCGTCATAGACCCACCGTAAAACTTCATATTGAAACCGTTCGCAGGTATCAAAAATATACAAAGTCGGCAGTCCGTTGACCCCTTTGAGCCATGTTTGAAGGTTTTTCGTTCCTGAATCCTTATCTTTAGAGGCCACATTCAGCGTAATGCCGTGTTCAAGCAGTTTTTCCTGAATAATAGAATAAGTGTCCTGAACATCAGTCCCCATTCTGTTTCTGATATAAGCCGTATCGCCCTTAGAAAGAGGGTCAATAAAGGCGTTTTCGAGTTTCCACCCGTAGAACTTGGTTTTTCTTATAATGTCATCGGCGATTTCTTCCGCCGAACAGTTCTTCCACATCTCCGCTATGCAATATTTCAAATCCTGTTTGTTCACAGCCCAGTAGGAAACAGCCTGTGGGGTACTTAAATGAAAGTCAATCATCGCCACCACAGGCCAATCGGTAGGAATTTCAAACGGCTTAACAAGATGAACTTCAGGTGAATATTCCTTTAACACCCTTCCAACCAAAGACTTGAACTGTCCGAATACCCTCGGAGGCACATCGGACGGGTCAATATCCTTGATAAACTTCAAAATCTTTAATTTAGAAATGTCCGACTGTTTATCTTCGGGCACAATCGAAATCAAAAAATCATCCGCCCTCTTTCCCTGATCGGAAACAGGCGTTCTTTTCTCGGCATTATCAAACAGTAAAAAGTCGTAATATTTTAAAATCTGGCCTTCATCTAATCCTAACTCCGTCAAAACTTTCTTCTCTGATTTAACTAGGTCAGGATTATCTAAAATAGAAAGTCCATCAATAATTCCGACATCCCTTCTACCCGACAGGACAATATCATCCAGAATCCACGGCTCCTTGATAGGAGTCAGACTCATGTACGTCTTGCCGTTGTCCAACAAGAGTCCTCTTGATAAGGCAACATGCTTCGACTTCGGAGGCGGTTCATCTTCCCACGCCCCCTGCGCCCTAAAGGACTCGAACAGGTCGTCATCCTGCGTGTAGCACATAAGAATAAAAGTGGACTTGTTGAACCACTCCCAGTAATACTCAACCCCCTGCTCATTTTTCTTTGTGGTGTAAAACCCCTCCGGCGACCATTTCTTCAACTCGGTTACTATCGTCCGTCCTAAGTGCGCCTTCCAATCCTCTCCCGTAATCACTATGTTAACAGGCGGCTCAATCCCCAAAGACGACTTCCTATACCACTGACCCCCAACCTGAATCGCATCCAAAAGCGTAGAATCATATCCCTGTGTCCACGGTTCGTAACCCAACGCCCAACTGATAACTATATTCGCTCCGCCAGCGGTCTTGCCAATCTTATTGGTCGCTATCGCTGCGGTAGTGTTCTTTCCCCGTATCATCTCCAACGTCCGAATCTGCCACGGATAAGGCTTCCAAAAAAAACACCTGTTCTTATTCCGAAACTCTATTATCCGCTTACGCTCATCGGTCATGTAAAAACTCTTTTGTAAACCGGATATTTAGAAGGGGTATAGAATCATAACACTCACTTCTATTTTTGACCTTACCCCCCCTACTTTATCCCGCTCTTAATCTCATTTTTGCCCTGTTATACCTTATATTTCAATTACTTAGCTTATAATCACTTGTTCATGTAGACATAATACAGGTTATAGGACACCAATACGCTTAACATATTGATATGATTATACATTTATATTTGAACTAGCTATTATTAACACAATCATCTTGGTACTCATCCTCAATATCTAATTGTCTTATCTTAGCTATATCTGCGTGTAACTGTGCAATATTACTTGTTGATTTGCCACGCTCTAGCCTTTCGGCGTTATGATCGTATGTTTTACCGCCCTGTAAAGCGACTAAGACTTCTTTTTGTAATCTTACATCTTGACTTGTTATAATTTCAGGATTGTTTAGCCAGTTATCAGTTATGATATTTTCGATGGTTTGTTTTTTTAGTTGTGATTGAGCTAGTACATCCGCTTTAATATTACTATATTGTTGTATTTGCTTTAATTCTGGCTTAACTCTTGCTAGAAACTTTGATATTGTAGACTCACTGACGTTCTGATCTTTAGCAATTAGATGTTGAGGAACATTTTGGCTGGCTAACGCAATGATTTTCTTTCTATTATACTTGCTATTTTTTGGTTTTCTGGTTTTTTTTGGCTCTTGAGGATTGTCTCTACTAACTGGGGCTTGGCTTGTTTTAGTGTTTGCGCTCTCTCGCATCTGATCGCCTCTTTTAGTTTATTTGTACTAATCAGTTATTTACTCTCCGTCCGGCGTTACGCTTCGCTACACTATGGACAGACACTAGCGGTACTTATCATTATATATATGGTGTTTTGTAACATTTTGAGGTGTGCTGTGAGTAGTTATCTATTGGGATATATTATTGATTGACCCCATTTTATAAGTGTAACATTTTTTATTCGGCTGTTATTTCTTGTTTTGGGGATTTTCACCATTTGTTTTAGTGATTATCTTTATTTATTAATTACTTAACTCTATTTTGTGTCAAATTGGTCATTTTCACCATATCATAAGTGCTTGATTTACATTGATTATCATAATAAATCATAGTATATTAACTGGCGATATTCCCCACTTTTGCTATATTTTACATTTTACTATTATTTTATTGCACTCCATAACTATACGATTTATCACTCTAATAAATTTATTATTGATTATGATGGTAATTGGCACAGGGATTGCTGTATATATAGGCAAATAACTTTAAAGGAGGAAAAATTATGAAGCAATTGATCGCTAAAAGCAGAAAAGGGGCTATCAAATTTGCGGAAGGCGGAAATGGGCATAGCCAGCGAGCGGCATATTGGAAGCATGGAAATATTATAAATCGTGCACAGGTTATCCCCGGCCAAAAAATGGCAACAATTACGGAAAATGTTGGCGGCCTATGGTGGAGCGCAACACAAACAATAGCTGATAAATTCGGCATTAATCCTGTTTCCTCAGCCGGAAGGAGAAAACATCATGGAAAAAACAAAACATATTTGTAAAAGATGCGGGTATGAATGGAGCAGCCAGAAAGAAAATCCTAAAAGCTGCCCCGTGTGCAAAAGCTACAAATGGCAAACAGAAAA
>Ga0265297_10006656_pt1 | contig 16594 bp, 15 predicted proteins | sample Munlanlwell13791_FD_192502 | JGI IMG/M metagenome (GOLD analysis project Ga0265297, IMG submission 192502) | Leachate microbial communities from a municipal landfill in Southern Ontario, Canada - Leachate well 137-91 | ecosystem: Engineered > Solid waste > Landfill > Unclassified | place... | reverse complement strand
CCAAACAGTGGATTGCCCTATTACACAATCGTGACCGGCCCTTTCGTCCGGTGGATATTTTTAGAAATTTAGTAAGATCATCCTTCTAATTTTCAGTATACTCTCTCGAAAATGTTTGTCAAGTTAAAATTGATGTTTTGTGATGATTTTTAATGTAATGGTTGCGATATGGCTTATTTTAAGCTGATAACTGTACACCAGCTTTAGTTGCAAACAACCCAAACATTTAGGTTCAATCTACAAGAAGCAACCAACAGCGGCCAGTTACCCGTCGCTTCTATATATTCATTATTAATTATTTATTATTTACTGTACAATAACTCCATGAAATTAAAACAACTTCTTGCTGCCACTTTTCTGGCGGCTATAATGTCTGTGCCCAAAGCCCATGCTGCCGGCTATCAGCTGAATGTCTCCGCGTGGCTGCCAACCAGCTGGGACACTAACAGTGCCCAGGATAGCTTCGAAAGTAATCTGGATCTGTGGAATCAGATCAACCCTTTTTGGTATCAGGTGCAGGACAACGGAACCTTGGTGGCCTATCAGGGTGCCAGATCAGAAAAGATTAAAGCGATCTGCCAGAAATACAATATCTTGATGATTCCGACGGTAACCAATTCGTTTGACCCGGAGCGCGTCAAGACCATCATCAATGATGTCGATATTCGCGAATACCACATCAATAATCTAGTCAAAGAAGTGACCGATAATGGCTACGATGGCATCGAGCTAGACTATGAAGGGATCTACCCGGAAGACAAAAATACTTTTACCACCTTTATTAAGCTTGTGGCCGAGAAACTACACGCTAAGAGCAAGAAGCTATCCTTGGCTGTCCAGGCCAAAAAATCCGATCTCGACACATGGAAGGGGCCAGGAGCTACCGATTATGCTAGCCTGGGACAATATGCCGATTTTATCAAAATCATGGCCTACGACGCTCACTGGCCAGCATCCGACCCCGGCGCTATTGCCCCCGTGCCATGGATAGAAAAAATTCTCACTTATGCTGTCCAGAAAGTACCCAGAGCCAAAATATATCTCGGCATTCCTTTTTATGGCTATGACTGGCGCATTGAATACGGACAGGGCGAACAAGAGGAAGGCGCCAATAGCCGCACTTATAACAAAATGCGGGAGATATTTGATCGCTACAATCCTGATGTGCGCTGGAGCAGCGAAGACAGCGCGCCCACCATGCGCTATCTGAGCCAGATAGACGGTAAGGTGCATGAGATTTGGTATGAAAATCCAGCTTCCATCCGCGCTAAAGTTCATCTGGCCAAAGAGTACAAGATCGGCGGAGTTAATTTCTGGCGGCTTGGGTCTGACGACCCCCGCTTTTTTGAAGCTATCCGCGAAGAAGCCAGATCGCAGGCTATCGCCAATAAGTTTTCCGATATCCCTAAAAGCCACTGGGTAATCCCCTATGCTAACGAGCTTAAGGACATGAATCTCATCTGGGGCTATCCCGACGGTGGCTTCCGCCCTGAGCAAAAAGTCCAAAGAGACGAGCTGATAAAAATAGTCATCAACGCTTTTGATTATCCTCTGCCAATCAGCCAAGCTGAGAAAAACGCTGAACCGAAGCTGCTTTTTGGCGATGTTAAAACCAACTACTGGGCCTACCCTTATATCCAAAAGGCTTTCAACGAAAAATTAGTTTCCGGGTACCGCGATAATTTATTTTCCCCGCAAAAGCTGGTGACCAGAGCCGAAGCAATTAAAATCATCTTGGGCACTGCCAAAATGGCTACCAAGAGCTACCCTAAACGGGTTTTTCAAGACTTGGAAGCATGGATGGTGCCTTATGTAGAGACAGCCAGAGAGCTGGGCATCGTCAGGTCCGGACCCAGCTTTTATCCGAATACGCTGGTGACTAGGTCAGAGATGGCTAAGATGGTGGTGGAAGTAATCAGAGTGAAGAGCCAGTAGGAAGGCTACGGGTTACGGGTTACTGGTCACGGGTTACGGGCAACAGGCAACAGGAGTAATTAACTGTGGGTTTTGGTTGCTGTAACCAGTAGCCCGTGGCCTGTAATCTTAATTATCGTTATAATCCTTATTCTTGGCTTTGTTCGGCGGGAAACAGTTCATTGCCCCCTCCCCTAACCCCTCCCAAAAGATTTTCGCTTCGCTCAAATTTCAGTAGTTAGTAATTTGTAGTTTGTAATTAGCAAAGGAGTAAAAACCTTTTAGATAGAGGCGAGAATTTTTCCCAAACTACTAACTACCCAAACAAATTACATATCGGGGAGAGGAATATTTTTATAGAGGATCGGGTTACAAACAGCAACCCGCGAAGGGGAGGGGAATATTTTTTGGACGAATCAAATAAACCGCAGCAATATGCCACGGCTTATTTGAATCTATATATGTAGAGATTATTGGCTGACTATCTTGAGCTGGCCGTTTTCAATCAGCTTAATCGGCAGCGGAAATTTGATATAACGATCGCTATCTTTCTTAACAAAAGAGACATCGCCCATTACTCCCGGAAAATCTTTGATATTCTCAGCAGCAGAGATCAGCTGATCAGTAGACGGGTTTTTGATGCCCTGCAGGTTCTTGCTCCAAGCCATGACGAAGTCATACATCAGGCCGGATCCCGAAGCAATTTGATTATCGTTGCCGAACTCTTTGATATAGCGGCTTCTAAATTCGTCATTGACTATTGGAGCAGCAAAGAATATACCATCCAAAACACCGTTTGATTTATCTATTAGAGATTTACTATCCAGCCAATCTGTACCAAAGAAAGTATTGCTATAACCCATTTCCTTGGCTTGGCGCATGAAATCTATTGTCTGACTATCGCTTAAAAGCAAGGCGATAGCATCATACTGCTTATTTTTCAGTTTGGCGATAGTGGTTTTGAAATCCTGATCGTTAAACTGGAAGTTATCAATAACCTCAAAAGTTTCGTCAGTAGCCAAGTTCTTTTCAGTCCCAGCCACCACTTCATAGCAGTAAACCAGCTCTAGTTTGAGCGCGCCAATCTTCTTAATGCCCTTGGAACGCAGGTAAGCTAGATTAGCCAACGCGTAGTCTTCGCCACTAGAACTCACCCTTGTAATATATTTACTGTCGCCAACAATCCCTTTCTCTACTGTCATGGCAAATAGCGGCATATCGGCTTGTTTTGCCAAAGGGGCCAGAGCATACGCTGTGGTTGATCCCCAGTTGATTATAGCTTGGACATGATCAACGTTCTTAAGCTTATTGAAGGCTGATACCGCTTGCTTCGGATCATTTTGGCTATCCTCGTAAATAAATTGAATGTTATCAGCAACAAAAGCTGAATCTTTTTTGGCTAACTCGGCAGCATTCTGGCCGGCTATGCCATATTCAGCTATGAAACCAGTGAGTGGCAGGATAACCCCCACTTTGATTTTGCTTTGTTGCTCGGCTGGTTGGCTGGCTGGTTTGCCAAGCTGGCAACCAGCAAGGACGGTCAGAGTAGCCACGAGCGCGACGGACAGAAGGATTTTTTTAGACATGGACGATTTGGTTAAATGTTGTTTATATATAATAGCATAATTGTGGCTATTTCGCAAGCTGCCAAGCACCATCTTTGATGATGTAAATACGGTTAAACAGCTGGCAGCCAATCAGAGTTGTTAAGGTCAACAAGAGAGCGATGGACGAGAAGATTTTCTTTGACATAAACGATTTGGTTATTTGTTGTTTGCAAGATAGCATTAAAGGTGGTATAATGACAAGTGTTGACACTCGTCGTCAACAACATGGATTTTAATCAAGAAATTATGATAGAAGAAGACCTTAAGCAGCTTGGGCTAGCGGATAAAGAAGCTAAGATTTACTTTACACTTATTAAGCTTGGCGCGTCAACAGCGTCTGACATCGCGAAAGAATCCGGCGAAAACCGCACCACAGTCTATTCGGTATTGAGCAGACTGATCGGCCAAGAACTGGTGACCATGGATGTGCAGGATATCACCACTTATTATCTGGCCGAAAGCCCCCAGAAGATTCTGGAGATCGTTTCTAAACAAAAAGAGAACTTAGACAAAAAAGACCAGCTCGCCAAAAAGGTGGTCAAGGAGTTGCAGCCGCTTTATCGCGAAAAAGGGTTATATTCCCCCAGGGTCAAAATCTTTGTCGGCGACAGCGGTATCAGAGATATGCTCGTGAGTTATTATGGCATTTGGATCCAAGATATCGTGGATAACTCCCCCGGCAAGATCGGCTGGGGCTACCGCAAAAAAGAAACCTTCTCGCCCGTGTGGCAGGAGTGGTTTGGTAAAAACTGGAGCATGAAAGAATACAAACTGGGTGTCAGAATACAGGCGCTTGCCCCTATAAAGCACAGCTCTATGGGCTACGAGAAACAGATGGAAGTTAAAGCTCTCCCCAAAAAGTATCATCTGTTTGATGGCGCACTACTACTGTGTGGCGATTACATTATTATGTTCCACGAAGAAGTCGCCCCACCTTTCGGCTTCATGATCCGCGATCATACTCTCGCCCAAACTATCCGCAGCATGCTGCAATTTATCTGGGATCATGTGTAGGCGCTATTTATGAAAAAACACACGGAACATCACCAAATAAACCGCGGCGATGTGCCACGGTCTATTTGATTTATATGTATAGAGACTATTTCACTAGCTGCCAAGCGCCATCTTCGAAATCGTAGATGCGGTTATCAAGCTGCAGCACCCGATCTACAAATCCCCTGCTACCAAGAACAGATTTGTAGCCGCTGACTTTCTCCAGAGCATTGGTAAGACACTGGCTATCGCCCGGAGTGCAGATGCCCATCGCTTTGGAGATGTACATTACATCCTCATAGCCGATAGCTCCCCATACTACTTCGGAAAGGCTAGCAGCAGGATATTTACTTTTATACATTTTGGCAAAATCCGAGCTTCCTATATCCGCAGGAGCGAAGTCAATGCCCAATGTGCCATCTAATACCGCTGCCGGAGTAGAGCTGATAATATCAGGGAAAATACACTCAGCCGATGTGGAGCACATGATCTTTATCGGATAGCCCAACTCGGTCAGTTGCTTGAACATGGCTCGAATTTCCAGATCAACACCAAAGAAAAGCAGTCTATCCACGCCATCACTATTAGCCTTGGCTAAAAGCGTTTTGAAGTCAGTATCGCCATAGGTGTATCTGTATTCTTTGATGTCTGGCGCGACTCTCTTGACCCCTACCAAACATTCTTCGCTATAACCGACATTGGCCAAAAGCGCTCCTAACTTTGTATATTTGCCATTATCTTTGGCATAACTGACTAGCTGCTCGCAGCCGCCTAGAGCGTCAAAATTAGCCTTGAAAGCGTATGGGTTATCTGACAAAAGATCTCTGACATATGCCTGATAGATCATGGGCTTTTTGGCTTCTTTCAGAACCGGACTTATCGCTAAGGATGGCAAAGCAAGCAAAGATAAAAATATATCTGGGTTATCTTTCTCCAGCAGGAAGTGCGTGGCAGAAAGGCTCTCTTTAGAATCTAATTTGCCGTCCTGAATATTGGCTTCCAGATTGTGGCCGTTTATACCACCTGAGCTGTTGATTTCTGCTACTGCCATTTCTACGCCATTGGCGTACGGTTGGCCAAGATTTGCACCGCCACCAGTCAGAGGCGCTATACCGCCGATCTTGTAGGAGACCTTACCACCTACCTTAGGCGTACGGTTGCCGAGTTGGCAGCCAGTAAGGACAGACAGGGCGAACATGAGCGCGACAGACAGAAGAACTTTTTTAGACATGGACGATTTGGTTAAATATTGTTTGTATATAATAGCTAGACTATTTCGCAAGCTGCCAAGCACCATCTTGGAACTCGTAGGTGCGCATATTAAATTGCAATACCCGATCCTTAAATCCGTTACTGCCAAGAACAGACTTATAGCCGCTGACATTCTTCAGGGCCTCTGTGAGACACTCACTATCGCCGGGAGTGCAGATGCCCATCGCTTTGGAGATATACATCACATCTTCATGACCGATAACTCCGTATACCACTTCAATAAAGCCAGCAGCAGGATATTTACTTTTGTATAGCTTGGCGAAATCTGAGTTTTCTATATCCGCAGGAGCAAAATCAATGCCCAATGTACCGTCTAGCACTTTCGCTGGAGTGGCGCTAACAATCTCAGGGAAAAGACACTCAAACGCCGTGGCGCACATGATTTTTATCGGATAATCCAATTCGGTCAGTTGCTTGAACATTGCCCGGGTTTCAAAATCGAGACCAAGGAAAAGCAGCCTATCCACACCGTCACTATTGGCCTTGGCTAAAAGCGTTTTGAAGTCAGTATCGCCGAAAGTATATCTGTACTCTTTGATGTTTGGTTCGACTTTTTTGACTCCAGACAAACATTCCTCACTGTAATCAGCGTTAGCCAAAAGCGCGCCTAGCTTTGTATACTTGCCGCTACCTTTCGCGTAACGGACCAGTTGCTCGCAGCCACTTGTGGCATCGAAGTGGGCCTTGAAAGCGTATGGATTGTTTTCCAGTATATTCCTGACAAATGCCTGATAGATCATGGGCTTTTTGGCTTCTTTGAGAGCTGGGCTGATTGCCATGGACGGCAGAGCCAAGAAGGACAGAAATATATCCGGATTTTCTTTGTCCAGCAGGAAGCGCGTGGCAGAAAGGCTTTCTTTGGGGTCCATCTTGCTATCCTGAATATTGACTTGCAGATTATGACCGTTTATACCGCCCGAGCTGTTTACCTGCGCTACTGCCATTTCTATGCCATTAGCATATGGTTGGCCTAGATTTGAGCCAACTCCAGTCAGAGGCACAACGCCGCCGATTTTATAAACAGTATTCCCATCTGACGTTCTGTTATAGTCATTGATATTGCAGCCTCCAAGAGTAAATACAAGTAGGATAATCGTCGAAAGCATGATGATTGTCTTTTTCCTTTTCATAAGCTACTAATTAGGTGATAATTGTTAATTTATGTTTGCATATTAGCTGCGATTATATTATAATAAAAGTGTTGAGCAGTATTCGTCGACATGAAAAATACATTCTATGTTTGATCAAGAACTTAAAAAATTTGGCCTAAATAATCGAGAGATCAAAGCATATCTTGGCCTTTTGGAGATAGGCGCAGCCACAGCGTCTTCATTAGCGATAAGGATGAATGAACATCGTACGACAACTTATTCTGTATTGAGTAATTTAGTGCGTAAAAATCTTGTTTCGATGGATGTGCAAGACAGGGCTACTTACTACATCGCTGAAAATCCTCAAAAAATCGTAGATATTGTTTCACAGGAAAAAGAAAAGTTGTCTCAAAAATACAAAGAAGCGAAGGAACTTACTAAAAAGCTTCGTCCACTGTATAAGAACAAATCTGTCTATTCTCCTAGGGTAAAAATATTTACGGGCGAGAGCGGCATGAGGGAAATGTTTGTTAACTATTATGGCATTTGGATGAAGGATGTCGCAGAAAACACCACTGATAAAATCGCGTGGGCGTTTAGAAAGAGATATATGCCCTCGTCCAAATGGAGCGATTGGCTCAGTGAAAATCAGAGCGAAAAGGATTATAAATTGGGTATTAAAATAAGAGCATTGTCTTATTCAAAGAGAAAGATGTCTGGCTATGAGAAACATCTCGAGGTAAAGACAATCCCAAGAAGCTATGAGCTATCTGAAGGAATACTTTGGCTATGCGGCGATTATATTATTATGTTTTACGACTATATAGATCCACCTTTTGGTTTCATGGTTCATGACCACAATCTTGCTCAAACCAACCGTATTATGCTGCAGTTTATCTGGGATCATGTGTAGGCCTTATCCCGCTAGCTGCCAAGCGCCATCTTTGAACTCGTATATGCGGTTATCCAGCTGCAATATCCGATTTTTAAATCCCCTACTACCGAGAACAGATTTGTAGCCGCTGACATTTTCTAGGGCTTTGGTAAGACACTCACTATCGCCGGGCTGGCAGCTGCCCATTGCCTTAGAGACATACATCACATCTTCATAACCCATAGCCGCATAGGAATAATCGATAAAGCTAGCTTCTGGATATTTGCTTTTATATTTCTCGGCAAATTCAGAATTATTGATGTCTAGTGGGATAACATCGACGCCTAAGACGCCATCAAGCACGATTGCTGGTATAGATTTAACTGTCTCTGGCGGAATACATTCAAACGCAAGAGCGCAGATCACTTTAATTGAAGAATTCAATTCGGTCAGCTGCCTAAATAAATCTTTGAACTCTTGGTCTATACCGGTAAACAAGATAGTATCCACACCTTCTGCCTGCGCTTTAACCAAAAACGGCCGGAAGTCTTTTTCGCCAAAACTATATCTATAGTCCTTTATATCTGGATCAATGTTCTTCGCCCCCTGAAGACAAAGCTCACTATACTCCGCCAAGGCCATTATTGCTCCTAGCTTCTTGTACTTCCCTTTTTCTTTAGCATATTCAGTCAGCTGCTCACAGCCGGTTAGAGAATCAAAGTGGGTCTTAAAGACATACAGGTTGTTCTCCAAAACGCTTCTGCTAAAGATCTGATAAATCCCAGGCTTCTTGGCTTCTTTCAGAATGGGGCTTATTGCTGTGGCAGTGATGGTAAACATTGAGAGAAAGATATCGGGGTTTTCCGTGTCCAGCAGAAACCGCGCGGCCGACACACTGTCAGCGCCACTCACCTTGCTGTCCTGAAGCAGGAATTCTAGCTGATGGCCGCCTATCCCGCCCTCAGCGTTAATTTCATCAACTGCCATATCCACTCCTTGAGCATAAGACTGTCCAAGAGCCGCACCGTTTCCCGTCAGCGGGATAATTCCGCCGATCTTATAAGAGGCTTCTCTATCCTTTCTAGAAGAGCGGTTAAACAGCTGGCAGCCAGTCAGGATGAGCAGAAGCAACACAAGGGCGGTGGACAAAATGATTTTCTTAAACATGGATGGTTTTGTTAAACACTACTTATATAAATTGCCTATGGTTTGTGCTACCACGCAAGGTAACACAGGATCATCTACTTCTTCATAAAAACAAATTTGCCGTTCTCAATTTTCTTGAAAATCACCGGCAAAATAAAATCGCCATGATCGTCAACATTGATAGTGCCACTGGCACCAGGGTAATTTTTGACTTGGTATAATTCCTCTTTAATACAACTGCTATCTTCCCCACAAACTTTCATCGCACGAGCTGCCAGCATGGCAGCGTCATAAGAGCAGGCAGCAAAATAGTCGGATAATTTCCCATATTTGGCCTGATATTTTTCTTGGTATCTCTGGGTATCAAGAGAAGAAGAATCCGCGTCAAAAGGAGAGGTATAGATCACCCCATCCGCCGCGTCCCCAGCCACATCTAAAATCTCCTGGGCTTCAATCGTCGCGTAAGCAAAGCGCGGCTGCCGAATATCCATTTCTTTCGTCTGCAGTAGAAGCGGACCATATTCGTTCATGGCCACCATAAACACTGCCTCTGCGTTGCTATGATCAAGCTTGGCCAAGGAAGTACGGAAGTCAGCTGCCCCCTGCTCGAAAGGTTCGGCCAATACTATTCCCCCTCCTGCTTTCTGATAATAGTTCTTTAGAAACTCTTCCCAGGAAACACCAAACTCATTATTGATGTATAAAATCGCCAATTTCTTAACACCAGCCTTATTGACCAAATAATCAGCCATCGCCTTGGCATGATATTCCACCCCCAGCGGCGCCCTGAAGATGTAGTCGCCCGCGTCCCGCAAATTAGCCGCGATACCCAAAGCAAGCTGAACCACCTCGCTTTCTTCTAATATGGGCGCCATCGCCAAAGCACCACCAGAACACCAATCGCCCAAAACTACAGAAACCTTATCGATATCTTTCAGTTTCCTAGCAGCTACTACTGCCAGCTTGGGATCACATTGAGAATCTTCATAGATAGCGACCATTTCTTTGCCTCCTATTCCACCACTGTTGTTTATTTCCTCAACAGCAAGGTCGACACCAGACTTGACTCTCTCCCCACCATAAGATGTCCCGCCAGTAAGAGGTATCACTACCCCGATCGTTATCTTTTGTTTTGTCTTGCTTTTTTGGTCAGAAAGTCCGCAACCAGTAACCAAAGGGATAACTAACATCATTGCGGCGATAAGAATCAAACGGCTTTTAGTAAACATTATCTGATAGTTAGATTATTCTTTACCGTAAGTATGGTATTATGTATAATATAAGCAACTGTTGATAAAAATCGTCAACATTATCAGATAAATATCAGCCAAAATGAAGGAAGAACTAAAAAAACTAGGCTTTTCAGAGAAAGAAGCCAACATCTATCTCGCTCTCGTGGAGCTAGGAGCGGCCAAGGCTGCTGATTTAGCTAAAAAAGCTGGCGAAAACCGCACTACTACCTATTCCATTCTCAGCAACCTCGTGCGCCAAGGGCTGGTAGAAATCGATGTGCAGGGAGTGATCACTTATTACACAGCAGGGAAACCAGATAGGCTTATAGAGGCTATTCAGGAAGACTTAACCCAAAAAGTCAGACTCGCCAACCAAATAGCGAAACAGCTAAATTCAACGGCCAGAAAAGAGTCATCATATCTGCCGAAAGTAAAAGTATTTGTCGGCGACAGCGGCATAAAAAATATGTTTTTGCAGTATTACAACGCTTGGGTTCAAGACGCGATAAAAAACAGCGAGGATAAAATTCTTTGGACTTATCGTAAGGGCCAGTCTTCCTCGCTCAAATGGAGCGACATATTCATCAACAACTGGAAGAAACACAAATACAGCCAGCAAGGAGCAAGGGTTCAGGTGTTAGCCCATCAGAAAGGACAGCTTCCCGGCTACAGCAGGTTTGCTAAAGTAAAGGTATTGCCAGCCGGTTATAGCTTTTTTGACGGCGTATTTTGGGTATGCGGAGATTTTGTCATCATGTTTTACGAAACCGAAAAACCGCCATTTGGCGTTATGATTAGAGATCACACTCTCGCCCAAACCATCCGCAGCTTGCTGCAGTTCGCGTGGGATCATGTGTAGGCTCTACTATTTCGGGTACAGCGGCTCAAACTTGCCGTTTTTGATAACCTTGATCTCTGCCGGCAAAGTAAAATCGTTTTTGCCGCTGGCACTATATGTACCCACTACGCCATGAAAATCTTTAAGGTTATGCAGATACCAATTGAGCTTTTCTGAGTCTGACCCGTACTTCTCTACCGACTCGCCAATGATCTGGATAATGTCATACATATTAGCCGCCCCTAGGCTGGGAAACGACTGGTATTTTTGCTCGTATTCTTGATAAAAACGCTGGTCAGCGTCGTCAGCACAAACATACCACTGCCCTTCCAGCGCCCCGCCCGCAGCTTCTAATTCTTTTTTGTCTTCGAAATAATCGATGCCAAAGAGAGGTACATCTAAACCCATCTCTCTGGTTTGTTTGGCGAACAAACCAATCTGACCAGAGAGCAGCAGAACACCAATGGCATCTGCCTGCTTTTCTTTGGCCTTGGCGATAAAAGAGCGGAAGTCGCGAATATCTGGGTTAAACCACTCCTCCATCACAAACCTACCTGCTATCCCCTCTTTTTTTATCCGTTCCTTAAAGTCGTTCATGAAATATACATACCCGTCATGCTGGGCGATTATCATAGCAATTTTCTGGTAGCCGCGCTTTTTGATCTCCGGAATAATTACCTCCATCTCTTCTTCCGGCGTCACCCAGTGCTTCACCGCATAATTTCTCCCCTCTACGATCTTTCTGTCGGCGGCCACTGCTATCAAAGGCATTTTCTTTTCTTCGGCCAGAGGCGCTACAGCGTTGGAAGGACCTGATGTGATCGTCACTACCGCGCCAACCTTATCAACGCTCACTAGCTTTTGGAATATATTGACTGAATTGGCTGGGGAAAGCTGGTTGTCCTCAAACACCATGTCAATCTTTTTTTGGGTAGCAGATGGCAAAGAGCCGTAGCTCATCTCCGCAGCGTTGCGCGCTGATGTCCCCACCGAAGCAGCTGACCCAGTGATCGGCAAAATCAATCCAACTTTCAGGACATCGCCTGTCTTATTTTTTTGGTCAGAACCAAAGCAGCCAGTAGCGCCAAGAAACAAACCAATTGATATAAGCAGAGATATTAGCTTCTTCATAGAGATAATATTAGATATTGTTGCCATTTAATATCAAAGATTGTATAATTTCAAGTGTTGATATCATTTTGACAACATATATGGACACTTCCACTAATCAACTGATTGCCCTTGGCTTAAAAGCCCGGGAAGCCAAGATTTACTTAACTCTTCTGGAAATCGGCATCGCTACTGCCGCTTCTCTGGCCAAACGCACCGGCGAAAACCGCACCACTGTTTATGCGGTCTTAAACAAGCTTTTGGATAAAGGTCTGATCGCCAAAGATCAGCAAGAGCTAGCCACCTACTTCTGGGCCGAGGAACCAAATAAACTGGTTACCATGCTGGAAGACCAAAGCAAGCAGCTCTTAGCTAAAACCAAGGAAGCCAAACAGATAGCTGATCAACTTAAGCCTTTTCATAAAAAAGAGGGTTCACTGGTACCTAAGAACAAAGTGTTTATTGGGGAAAGTGGGCTCAAGGAAATATTTACCAAATATCAGGATCTCTTTATTGATGAAGCGGTGAAAAATGACCCCAATAAAATATGGTGGGGCTATCGCAAGGGCCAATTCTCTTCGTCTCATTTCTACGATATCTTATACAAGCAATGGGTGGAAAAGCACTCTAAGACCGGCGTTACTATACGGGTGCTAACTCACAGTAAAGAAAAACCTCCATCTTTGGGCGGCGCCAGACTGGCAAAGGTGATGCCGCCGGGATATGACCTGTTTGATGGCGTGCTCTGGCTAGCCGGCGATATGATCGCCATGTTTTATGAGGAAACCAGCCCGCCCTTCGGCGTGGTCACCCACGACCGCGTGATGGCCCAGACTATCCGCAGCATGCTGCAATTTATCTGGGATCATGTGTAGGCCGTCTATCTCGGATATAGCCTTTTGAATTCGCCACCTTCGATAATCTTGATCTCTGCTGGCAAAGTAAAATCATTTTTGCCGCTGGCACTATATGTACCCACTACGCCATGAAAATCTTTAAGATTGTGCAGATACCAGTTGAGTTTTTCCGGGTCTGTACCATATTTTTCTACTGACTCGCCGATGATCTGGATCACATCATATGCATTGGCGGCAGCATGAGCCGGACTGCTGCCATATTTGCGGATGTATTCATCGTTAAACTCGGATGAGGCCTCCTCGGCAGCCACATACCATTGGCCTTCTAAAGCGCCGCCAGACGCTTTAAGCTCGTCTTCATTCTCAATAAAATCGCTGGCAAAGAGCGGCACCTCGAGGCCTAACTCCCTAGCCTGTCTGGCAAATATACCAACTTGGCCGGGCCCTAGCATCGTTATCATCACCGCATCGACCTGCTTCTCTTTGGTTTTGACGATAAATGTCCGGAAATCTCGTATATCAGGATTGAACCACTCCTCTATAACAAACAGATTTTCCATGCCGGCTTCTTTTATCGACTTTTTAAACACATCCATCAGATCAACAAAGCTGGCACTCTGAGTGATCGCCGCCGCAATCTTTTGGTAACCTCTCTTTTTAATTTCCGGCACAAGCGCCCCGACATAAGAATCTGAGGTCGCCAGATGCTTCACTACATAGCTTTTGTCTTGAACAATTTTGGGGTCAAGAGCGATGGCGACCATAACTAATTTCTTCTGCTCCGCCAAAGGAGACACCGCATTGGACAGCGGGGCGGTCGTTGTCACCAGCGCGTCAATCCGATCTATATCGGTCAGCTTTTGAAAATCGCTCACCGCATTGGCTGGCACAGACTGGTTATCTTCAAAAATAAGCTGGATCTGAGATCTAACATCAGCGGGCAGAGCATCATAGCTCATCTCCGCTGCCATACGCATTGATTGCCCAAGCGCAGCAGCTGGACCACTCATGGGCAAATCTAGCCCCACTTTGATTATGGTATTTGTCGGAACATTTCGGTCAAATACTTTGCAACCGGCCATACTCGAAACGCACAGAGCAGTAACAAGTAAGAATAATAGCTTCTTCATTGGAATGGTGTTAGATGCTTGGTTGTATTATATCACGCCCGATGATATAATCCCAGTGTTGACCATACTCCGTCAAATTTGAATATATGCTAGAAAGCAAGCTTAAAGACATCGGCCTGACCGACCGAGAGGCTAAAATATATCTCGTCCTTTTGGAAAGTGGAGCCGCCACCGCCGCCAGTCTAGCTAAAGAAGCTGGTGAAAACCGCACCACCGTTTATTCTGTTTTAAGCGGGCTGATGCGCAAAAGTCTTATTTCTATGGATGTCCAAGGGACAGTGACATACTACATCGCCGAAAACCCCGAAAGCATTGCGGATATATTTGCCAAGCAAAAAGAACAGATAGACCAGAAGTTCGCCACAGCCAAAGAAATAGCCGAAGAGCTCCAAGCTACCTACAAAGCCAGCAGGCTATACTCCCCCAAGACAAAAACATTTGTCGGTAAGGCCGGCATCAGGAATATGTTTACCCAGTACTATGATATCTGGATGAAAGATATAGCGAGCAGCTCACCTGATAAAGTCGGCTGGGGGTATAGAAAAGGCAAGTATTCCTCTCTTGATTGGCAGGCCTGGCTGAGCAAAGAAGCGCGACATAGCCTGTCCAAAAGGCTGGGCATAAAAATCCGTGTCCTGACTTACGCCGATGAGAAGAACCCCGGCCTAGAAACCATCAGGGAAGTCAAAAAGATCCCAAAAGATTATGGCTTCTTTGACGGGGTGCTTTGGTTGTGCGGCGATTTCATTGCCATGTTCTATGACGAGGCTGATCCGCCCTTCGGCGTGATGATCCGCGACCACGCTTTGGCCCAGACTCTTCGCAGCATGTTCTATTTCATGTGGGACCAGATACCGTCCAAATATATCCTCACTGAAAAGAAATAGCCTTTCCCTCTTGCGTTTTTTCTCTAGATTTGCTATAATATTATACGAGAACCTAGATGAAGCTTGAAATACGAGTTTTTAGCCGACCATGTGAAATCATCGCCTGCCCCGCATGAAGTCATCGCCTGTCCCGCTAAAGGCTCCGCACATTTACCCTGTCGGAGTTTTCTGATATGCTGGTATAGGTCACAGGCTACAGGCCACAGGTAACAGACAAAAAACTGAAAATGAATATTACTAATAATTACCATAAACTAGAAGTCTTTGATAAGGCTTACAAGCTGGCCTTAGCTATACACAAACTGTCTAGACAGTTTCCAAAAGAAGAACTGTTTAGTTTGACTTCTCAAATCCGTCGCTCATCTAAGTCTGTGGCTTTAAACATCGCCGAGGGCGCAACCAGAAGAGAATCTAAAAAGACTTTTGCCCAGTTTCTCTATATAGCCATGGGATCCTGTGAAGAAACAATTGTTTTGCTTAGCTTTGCTTCAGACCTAAATTACATTTCTGATCAAAACCTCCAAAATCTGCAAGGACTGGAGAAAGAATATCAAATATTGGCCAAGCAGATATTTACACTTATAAAGAAAACTTAAGGGTAAATTACTGTAACCAGTCGCCCGTAACCCGTAACCTCTTTATGTCTTTCTACCGAAAATATCGGCCGCAGCTCTTCTCTGAAGTGTTCGGCCAAGAACATGTCGTTACTACTCTAAAAAATGCTCTGATCCGCGATCAGGTTGTGCATGCTTATTTGTTTACTGGACCGCGCGGCACCGGGAAAACAACCCTCGCCCGGCTGCTGGCCAAAGCCGTCAATTGTCTAGACCTGCAAAAAGACGGCGAGCCTTGCGATAAGTGCGCCCGCTGCTTGGAATTCGCGGAGAATAAAATGATGGACCTGATCGAGATGGACGCCGCCTCCCATACCGGCGTAGAAGAAGTCCGCGACCTGATTGAAAAAGCCCAATTCACTCCCTCGATCGCCAAGAAGAAAGTCTATATCATCGACGAAGTGCATATGCTTTCCAAGTCGGCATTTAACGCCCTGCTCAAAACCCTGGAGGAGCCCCCATCACATGTGCATTTTATCTTGGCTACCACTGAAATAGATAAGGTGCCAGAAACAATCTTGTCGAGATGCCAGCGCTTCGATTTCAAGCGGATCGAGATTGACCATATTGTGGCCAAGCTGGAAAAAATCGCTAAAAAAGAAAAGGTTAAGGCAGACAAAAAGGCGCTGGAGCTGATCGCCAAACATAGTTTGGGCGGCATGCGCAACGCCGAAGTATCGCTGGAACAAATGGCCCAGCAGGGCGATCTCACATATGAGAAGGTTAAGCAAAATCTTGGCCTGACAGACGAGATCATCGTGGAAGAATTCTTGGCAATGCTGGAAAACAAAGATATAAAAGGTGCTCTGGAGCGCATCCACAGCGTCTATGTCGAAGGTCGCGACCTGCTGCAATTTCGCCAAAGCTTCATCGAGCTTTTGCGCGAAAATATCAATAAAGCAATTTTAGCCAACAATCTGGCCGACGCCATGAGATATGCCAAGATGATCAATATTATCTTGGAGAACGCTGAAAATATGCGCAACAGTTTTATCCCTGAGCTGCCGCTAGAAATCGCTGCTATCGAGA
>Ga0265297_10006654_pt1 | contig 16595 bp, 14 predicted proteins | sample Munlanlwell13791_FD_192502 | JGI IMG/M metagenome (GOLD analysis project Ga0265297, IMG submission 192502) | Leachate microbial communities from a municipal landfill in Southern Ontario, Canada - Leachate well 137-91 | ecosystem: Engineered > Solid waste > Landfill > Unclassified | place... | reverse complement strand
TTCCAACATCGTTCCATTGCCCTGGGAATTATTGTAAAATATTATACATGAACAAAATAACACTTCACAATCAATGGGTTGTTAAAGCTCCCATAAATGATGTATTCGGAATAATGACCGACTTTGAAAAATTTCCGAAGCATTTTCCAAAAGTCGCTGAATCAATACAGATTAATAAACGGGAAGGAAATTATGTAGAGATGGACGCAACCGCAAGATCATTCGGTAAAAAATTTCAGGTGAAGATGAAGACTCAAATTCTCCCGGGGAAGGGTTTTATTTCGGACAATGACAGTTATCAGTTTGGGACTTCCGGACACGAAGAGTTGTTGCTTTCGGAACACGCCAAGGGAACTTTGATTGACTATACCTATCAAGTCACTATTCATAAAAAATGGCTAAGTATAATCGCTATGCCATTACTACGCTGGTATTCAATGAAATACTGGGAAAAAGCAGTTATTGATCAGCTTAAAAAGTTTCTTGAGAAATAATGGTTTTAATATTGTTCAAGGATTCCATGTTTAATTAATACTATGAATAATACTGCTAATGAATTAGGAATAAAAACACTTCTGATCGCTGTTATTGAAAAAGATGATGCAATTTTGATGCGGAAAAAACCAGAAGGTTCGTTGCCATACAAAGAAACATGGTATCTGTTCGGCTGTGAACGCGTATTAAATCAAGACGATTCTAAAACAATATCGGAATACATTAAGAAAATTTTGAATATTGATATTCATTCTGTTGTACAAATAGGCGAGGATAGTGAAGTTAAGCAAGACCATGATGGAATTGTGAAAAAATTTATTTATATAGATTTCAGTAGCTTTTATAAAAGCGGACTACCTAAAACACCCGAGGGAACAGAAAAAGTTGAGTGGATACCAAAAGAAAAAATTAAGGAATATGACATCGTGCCTCCTTCAAAAAAACTTTTAAAGAAAATTGGGTATTTAAATTAGTTATTTATATTATATTTATTTTTAAAAAACATTCTCATATTCTCAAGAATATTGGAATGTTTTTTTATATCCTATTTTGGGTAAAAATCGTTTAAAATTAGAGAAAATCAGGGATTGACAAAAATGAAATTTTTGTTAATATTATTTTATAATTTATTGCGTGTTCTTTAACAATAACAAAAAATAAATGAAAAAAAGGAGGTTGTCATGATGACCAGATTTGTCAGGAATTTCGGTTTGTTTGAAGTTTGTTTTTACGTTGAGACGATTTTAGAAATGACAGCAGAGGAGTTAAATAAACTCCGATGGGTTATTACCGAAACATTTGAGCCAATGCTAGTTTATGGATATCCATCTTATAACAAGGGTTCTTACGTGGAAATCGGTCCACGCCTCAATGTGGAAACTCCTTTTTCAACCAATGCTGTGGCAATTTGTCACGCAATGGGATTAAAAAAGGTAGTCAGGATTGAGCAGTCAAGATTGTATAAGTCAGACAGCAATACGCAAGAAAAAATTCTTGCCGAACACTTGGATAAGATGACGCAAGCTGTCTATCCATTTGGCGGTTTGACGAATTTTGAGCTTGATGTAAAACCTGCGGAAGTGCAAATTATTCCCGTTCTTGAACGAGGAGAAGAAGCAATCCGTCAGGCTAACAAACAGCTCGGTCTTGGCATGGATGAATGGGACATCGGGTATTACACAAAACTTTTCCAGAAATATGGAAGAAATCCTACTGATGTAGAATTGTTCCAAATTGGCAATGCCAATAGCGAGCATTCTCGTCATTGGTATTTCAAGGGAAAGCAAGTGATTGATGGAGAGGAAATGCCGGAGTGTTTGTTTGATATTATTCAAGCTCCGCTTCGAGCTATTTCTTCTGACCAGAATGTTAGTGTTTTGGCTTTTAATGACAACGTCGGTGCTCTGCAGGGTTTTAAAGTGCCGGTTTTCGTACCGGCCAATCCAGGCAGTCCTTCGTCATTCAAAATCGTACAGAGAATTCTTCATCCAACAGCAACAGCTGAAACGCATAACCATCCGACAATGTGGTCGCCATATGCAGGAGCGGCAACAAAAATTGGCGGACGTATTCGTGATACCACTGCCGGCGGACAAGGTTCATTGATTGGATTCGGGACAGCAGGATATTGCGTAGGTAATCTGTTTATTCCAGGTTATAAAATTGCCGGCGAAGTTGTCGGCGGCGAACCGAGCAACACCTATGCTACGCCTCTTCGGATTCTGATTGAGGGAAGCAACGGGGATTTTGATTACGGAAATCAATTTGGCGAACCCACGATTGGTGGTTTTACCAGAACTTTTTGCCAAATAGTTTCCGGTGAAAGACGTGAATTCCGCAAGCCCGTGTTTTACGGCGGAGGAATCGGACATATTGACGGCGCACATATTAAAAAGCAAACTCCTGAAAAGGGGATGCTGATTGTGGCTATCGGTGGTCCGGCTTACGCTATTGGAGTTGGCGGAGGTGCTGCATCCAGTATGATGCAAGGTCAGCAGGACGCCTCGCTTGATTTTAATTCTGTTCAGCGCGGAAACGGTGAAATGGGAAACAAGGCTGTCCGCGTCATTCGTGCATGCGTTGAAATGGGAGATAAAAATCCTATTAAGAGCCACCATGATCAGGGCGCTGGCGGGCCAAGTAATGTTCTAAGCGAGCTCATGGAGATGATTGGCGGAAAAATAGACATTCGTAAAATTGTCCTTGGCGACAAAACAATGTCTGTTCTTGTCATTTGGTCTGCCGAGTATCAGGAAAGATATGGATTATTAATTACGGCTGATGATTTGGATTTATTCCGGAGTATTTGTATTCGTGAGCGAGTGAATTGCGAAGTGCTGGGAGAAATTACTGGCGACGGTTATATTACTGTGATTGACTCAGAAAACAACACAACGCCGGTTCATCTTGATTTACACGACATTCTGGGAAAACTTCCGCAAAAAACTTTCAAATCTGAACATCTTCCAAGAATCTTTGATTCGCCAAAGTTGCCGAAAGATCTCACGCTTGAAAAGGCGATAGAGATTACTTTGCAACAATTGTCTGTGGGTTCTAAAGGATTTTTGGTACACAAGGTAGATAGAAGCGTTGGCGGATTGGTTGCCCAACAGCAATGTTGCGGTCCAAGTCAAGTGCCGATTGGAAATGTGCAAGTTTTAGCTGATAGTTATTTTGGTTTGACCGGAGTAGCTTCAGCTCTTGGCGAACAGCCCTTGAAAATGCTGATTGATCCGAAAGCTGGCGCACGGATGTCGGTGGGTGAAATGCTTACCAATCTGATGTCAGCTGGAGGAATTGATCTGCCTAAGATTCGCTGTCGGGCAAATTGGATGTGGCCAGCGAAGCTGCCTGGAGAAGGTGCTCTTCTGTACGACGCAGTGGAATCCATGCGCGACGCAATGATTGCGTTCTGGATTGCCTGCGACGGAGGAAAAGACAGTCTCTCAATGGCAGCAATGATTGGCAACGAATTAGTAAAAGCACCTGGTGAATTGGTCATCAAAGGCTATGCCTCGATGCCCGACATTACCAAAGTGCTTACGCCAGATATCAAGGCTCCAGGAGAAAGTTATCTTGGTTTGATTGATCTTGGTTTGGGCAAAAATCGCCTCGGCGGTTCAGCTCTGCTTCAAGCCCTTAATCAGCTCGGTAATGAAACTCCGGATTGCGATCCGGAATTGCTCAAGGCAACATGGAAAGCAAAACAAATCCTTCATGACTGCAAGACAATACTTTCGCTTCACGATAGAAGCGATGGCGGGCTTGCTGCTGCTGTGATTGAAATGTGCCTTGGCGGGAATTGCGGCTTAGCTGACAGTAGCGGTTTTGACCTCGTACCTTTTTTTGCAGAAGAGCTTGGCGTTGTTATAGAGTATCTGCCGAGAGACGAAGATATGATTAGACGCGTATTAGAAAAAGAGAAAGCCCCTGACCTTAAAAGACTCGATAGAACCTCAGCGCATCGGTCTCCTTATGTGTTCGGGATTGACCTCTCAACTCTCCGTCAGTGGTGGGAAGCTACCAGTCATCAGTTGGAAAAACTCCAAACAAAAAATGGAGTTGCTGATGAAGAATTCGCGAGTTATCAAAATATCCATAAACCGGTATATCAACTCGGCTTTACACCCAGCACGATTATTATAAAAGACGGAGATTTTCGTCCAAAGGTTGCCGTGGTGCGCGAAGAAGGTACTAATGGCGATTATGAAATGGCAGCGGCACTTCTGACTGCGGGATTAGATCCGTGGACAGTTCACATGAGTGATCTTCTTTCGGGACGCATTTCTCTGGATCAATTCCAAGGTCTTGTTGCTCCGGGCGGATTTTCATTTATGGATGTTTTTGACAGCGCTAAAGGTTGGGCTGGAGCAATTAAGTTTAATCCAATATTAAGGGAAATGTTTGATCGGTTTTATAATCGTGAAGACACATTCACTCTTGGAGTTTGCAATGGGTGTCAACTCTTTGCGCTTCTTGGGTGGGTGCCTTGGAAAGGATTAGACGAAAAAATTCAGCCTCGGTTCATTCGCAATCGTTCTGAACGTTTTGAATCACGATGGAGTCAAGTAAAGATTCAATCAAGCCCGTCGATTTTATTGGCAGGCATGGAAGGATCAACTCTTGGCGTTCGTATTGCTCACGGCGAAGGGCGATTATATTTCCCGGATTCGCAAATTCTGGAAGTGGTGCGAGAAAAAAATCTTGCCCCTCTGGTCTATGTTGATTCGGAGAATGAGCCGACCGAAAAATATCCGTTCAATCCGAACGGGTCTGTATCGGGAATCGCAGCGCTCTGTTCGCCTGACGGACGACATCTTGCAATGATGCCTCATCCGGAAAGAGCATTTGCTCCTTGGCAGTGGCACTACTGGCCTCGGGAATGGTCTGACGTTAAGGTTTCACCTTGGCTGCAGTTATTCCAGAACGCCCGCAAGTGGTGTTTGCAAAACAGATAATTTCAATAGCCCCATTCACACTTAACGTGTGTTTGGGGCTCTTTATTTTTTTAAAAAACATTCTCACATTCTCAAGAATGTGAGAATGTTTTTTATCTATATTCCTATGTCGTTCCATTGTCCCAGTAAAATTAAACCGCCTTGCGCAAGGGGCGGTTTTTTGGTAAAATAATAATATGAAAGAAAAATATATGGCAATGTGCGGATTGGATTGCAGTTCTTGTCCCGCATTCATTGCCACAAAAAACAATAATGATGAATTGAGAAAGAAAACGGCAGAAGAATGGACAAAAAAATATACAGGCCGCAATAAGCCGGCCGTAAAGCCGGAAGACATTAATTGTTTAGGCTGTCTTTCGCAAGTTGGACTAATATATTCAAATTGTCTAAAATGCGAAATAAGGAAATGCGGCCTTGCTAAAGGAATTAAAAATTGTGAGGAATGCAAAGATTACAAATGCGATAAGCTTATAGAATTGCAAAGTCATTTATTTTAAATTTAGAAAGGTTTTAATATCATCCCAGTTTACTAAATAATTAATATAACAATATGAGATTAAAAAATAAAATCGCCTTAATAACCGGGGCAAGCAGAGGTATTGGAAAAGCTGCTGCTTTACTGTTCGCAAAAGAGGGTGCAAGCATAGTGCTTAATTATTATGTTTCTGATTATGAACCTGATGCGTTGGAAAATGCCAATAAAGTGCTTAAAGAACTTGAAAAAATTGGCGTTGAGGCGATAAAAATAGAGGCGGACGTATCAAAAGAGCAGGATGTAAAAAAGATGATAGAAGTCGCAATTAAAAAATTCGGCAGAATTGATATTTTAGTAAATAATGCGGGAATAGTTTATGATGTTTCAATTTCTGACAGAAGTTTCGAACAATGGAAAAGAACTATTGATACAAATTTGTTAGGCACATATCTTTGCAGTAAATTTATTTCTAAATACATGCTTAAAAATAAATTTGGAAAAATAATTAATCTGACTTCTACAAATGCCATTAACTCGTTTAGTCCTCATTCAATAGATTATGATGCCTCAAAAGCGGGTATAATTTCATTGACAAAAAATTTCGCGAAAGAACTTGCTCCAAAAGTGCAAGTAAACGCAATTGCTCCAGGCTGGGTAGACACCGAAATGAATAAAGATTTACAGGATAAATTTATTAAAGATGAAACGAAAAAAATTTATTTACAAAGATTCGCAAAACCGGATGAAATCGCGAAGGCAATTTTATTTTTAGCCGGTGATGACGCAAGTTATATTACAGGCAGTGTTTTAGTTATAGATGGCGGACATGATTAAAATCGAAAATAATAAAAAACCGCCGCGCATACTTACTGATGTTGGATTAAGCATGTTCGTCAATACAGTTAAATTAAGGGAATTACCCCTGCCAATTATTAATATTGAAATAAAAAAATTATTATGGCATTTTGATATGCCGGTTTGGGAAAAAGACGGAACAGACGATTGGAATCTCAGGCCGCGGGAAGTAATACGAAAAGAAAAAGGAACAATCGGACATCAGAAAAAAATTCAGAAAGCGGATACCAGCTACCCTATAATTATTACAAAATACAATAATCAATACGTGATTCTCGACGGCATTCATCGGCTTGTAAAAGTATATATGAATGGAAAGAAAAAAATTAAGGCTAAAGTTATTCCGCCAGAATATCTCACACGAAGAAAATATCAGTCCTGAAATAGGTTTTAATATCGTCTTTTTATCCTATTTTTATTTTTTAAAAAACATTCTCATATTCTCAAGAATGTGAGAATGTTTTTTTATACAAGAAATTGAATTTATAATTATATTATCGCCAAAAAGTGCGGGGTTGACAAAAAGTGAAAAATTTGGTTAAATAATTAATAGCCAAACAGAATTAAATATAACGTTTGGTGATAGATGGATTTTTACAAAGGAGGACAAAATGTCATTACTGACAACAATAGCTATAGTGCTGGAATTTATAGCTGTTTATTTTCTTATCTGTGCTTTCTGTTTTAAAAATCCCGGAGAAAAAATAGAGGCCATAATCGTTGTAGTAGGCATTATGTTTATTGAATGCCTGCTGTTTAGTATCGGTGATTGGCGGCATAATAGTATAGGGGGTTCTGTATTTTGGGTGATTCTCGCAGTTATTTGTTTGTTGATTTTTAAGAAGGGCATATCAAAACGCAGAAAGATTGAAAAAACTAATCTTACAAAGGGGGTAAAAAATGGATGAGCGATACAAGGATTGGAAAATTGCTAAAACATTTTCCAATCAGAACAAGCTTCTTCTTTGGGAAAGAACCGAATTGGCGGTAATTGAAGCCAGAGTAAATCTTTCGGTAATGAAAAATAGAACGATTTTACGAAAGATAGCGGATATATTTAACGACCACCCAATTGACATCAAGTGGTGGAAAAAGCGAGACAAAGAAATCCATCATGACCTTAACGCCTTTCTTGAGGAACGTCTTAGGTGGCTACCGGAAGATTTACAACGGTGTGTTCATGAAAAAATGACTTCGTACGACACAGAAGAACCTGCGTTTGCAACAATGCTTTCAGAAGCTCTTTCTGTATTTGAAGGGCAGTTGCAACCATTGACGGAAACTCTTGAGAATTTGGCCAGACGTTATCGTTATACAATAATGAACGGCAGAACGCATGGTCAGGAAGCAGAACTTCAATCTTTCGGCAAACGCTGTCTTACATGGTTAGTTTGCCTGAGAGAAGGAATGGAAAATTTGGAAAAGGCAAAAGAAAATTTGAAATATTCAAAACTTTCCGGCGCGATTGGAAATTATCGGGGATTAGATGCGGAAGTAGAAGAAGAAGCTTTGCGTATTCTTGGATTTGAACCTTTTTACGGCGCGACTCAAATTATGCCGCGAGAACTTTATACACCGCTGGCGCAAGCGATTTGTCAAATCGTATTGACATTGGATAAAATTGCTACGGATATTCGTCTTGGCGCTCGCAGCGGAAGACCTATTTTGCAAGAGCCATTCGGCAAAAAGCAAAAAGGATCTTCGGCAATGCCGCACAAGAAAAATACGATTTCCTGCGAACAGTTGGAAGGAATGGCGCGCATGGCAAAGGGTTATTTGCAAATGATTCTTGATAACGTAAAAACTTGGGAAGAAAGGGCGATTGAGCAATCGTCAGTTGAGAGAGTTGCTTGGCCTGATCTTTTTCATGTCGCAGTCCATTCTGTAAAAACTATGAATAGGGTTTTGAAGGGCTTAACCGTGTATCCGGACAATATGCTTTGGGAAATTGTAAATTCCCGCGGTTGCTATGCTGCCGGCGAAGCAAAAGATCTTTTGCGGAAACAGTATAATATGAAGACGGAAGACGCATACAGGATTATTCAACTGGCCGCCTTTAATGTTTTTGAACCCGACAAAGACGCAAAAGCATTGCGTCAGAATCCAGCTACATCTTTTACTGAAGCTGACAACAAACTTTTGCAATTTAGAATTAAGTCCGTTGATAAGCCGCTTTCTATTCATGACGTTATTATTAACGGCAATCTCGTTGTCTCAGATCAATTGGAAGCAACCGAGGAAGTCGTTAAAAAATGGAATTCTTTGCTTGTTGAAATTTTCAAAGACAAAAATGTCTGCGAAAAATGGCATCGAATTTTTGAGCCCTCATATCTTTTAAGAGGCGAAAATACGCTCTACAAAAAGATATTGGGCGACGATTGAAATTTACAAAACAAGGCCTGTTGGTTTTTAACCAGCAGGCCCTTTTATATAAACCGTCCTATTCTGCAATATTTTATTTGTGATATAATATAAAGTATTAATTAATTTTAATAAAAATTATATGGGTATTGCAGTTGAATTTAATCCCGACCTTGCCTTGAGGGATATTTCCGAATTTAAAGCAGGCAGGAGAAAAATTGAAGAATGCATTCCTGACCCGTTAGAAATAAATAAAGTTTACGACTTTTTAAAAGAGGGCCAGCGTTGTTATTATTTCGGAGAAGAATTGCCGTTGTTGGAAACAAAAGGTATGGGAAATTTATCAAAACCAAAAGCAAGCATAATTATTTTGGAAGCGACTCATTTTAAGGAAAATGGAAAAATGTATACCAAAGGAAAATATGAAGTGATTAAAATAATTCCGGAAGGAGAAATTTATTTTAACGGGATAAATAAAATTTAAGTATTTTAATAAAAAAATTAAAATTATGCAAAAAGATGATTTTTTCACAACAAATCCTCATAAATCCATCAGTAAAGTTACAATAAATAGTTTTATGATGGGTTCTTTATTTTTTGTCTTAACTCTTATAATTACTTTAAGTCCAGAAAGATTTTCGCCTCTGGTAATTTATCAATTGGTTTTGGCCATACCATTACTATTTGTTTCAAGTTTGGCTTATTCAAAAATAGGTTATTGGAAAGAAACTTCCGGATGGAATACACTTGGTTGGTTTACGAATAATATCGGCAATTTATTTGTTATAAACGCCATCGGCATAGTGGCGGCAAAATTTAATTTAATCCTAGCGTATGTTTATTTTTCTATATTCAGCATCTTAATGATTATTTATACTCTTATAAATATAAAATATAATAAGAAAAAAACTGTTTCTAAAATTTTTAAATTGATTTTTTTGCTAGTAATTATTTTTTTGGGAGGAATTTTGCCTCTTATATAAATTAACATGAATTAGAATTAATATTTTTTTTATGGAAATAGAATTAGAACGGACTTTTTTATTGAAAAAGATGCCGGAAAAATTAAAAGATTGCAAATTTATTGAGATTATTGATATTTATATTCCGCAATCAGCAGCGCATCCGGTTTTAAGATTGCGCAAAAAGGGGGATACTTTTGAAATGACAAAAAAATTTCCCAAAATTAATAATGATGCCTCGGAGCAAGAAGAACATACGATTGTTTTGTCAGAAGAAGAGTTTATTGCTTTATCAAAATTGGATGGAAAAAAGTTTAGAAAATTTCGTTATTATTATCCGATGGGCGGTATGACAGCAGAAATTGATATTTATTTAGATGATTTAGAAGGATTGGCATTAGCGGATTTTGAATTTAAATCAATTGAGGAAAAAAATGTTTTCGTGATGCCTGATTTTTGTTTGGCGGATGTTATACAAGAAAAAGTTTTGGCAGGTGGCATGCTGGCCAGCAAAAAATATTCAGACATTGAACCGACTTTGAATAAATATAATTATCAAAAAATAAATAAACCCGCTCAATAAATTTATGAAATACAGAGAATCAATCAATAAAAAACTTAATATCAAGAAAATTGACGAGTTGCGTTTATCGGTTGGTTGGACGAAAAGAAGAAGCGATAAAAAATGGCGAGAAATTTTGTCAAAATCTTATTTTGTTTACAGTGTTTGGGATAGAAAAAAATTAATCGGCATGGGCAGGATTTTAGAGGACGGAATTATGTGTATGTTTTATGATATTGCGGTTCATAAAGATTATCAAAGCAAGGGCGTAGGAAAAATGATTATGAAAAAATTAATTGAGCAAGTAAAAAATAAAGGATACACATCAATAGGTTTATTCGCAGACAAAAGAAATATTAAATTTTTGATTCCATTTTATAAAAAATTCGGTTTTAAGGAAGTAAAAACAGGAATGGAGTGCAAAAAGTATATGAAAATTGATTGACAAAAAGCAGAAAAAATGTTATTATATTTTTATACAAAACTATAAAATAGTTATTTAAAAGGGGGCGTGAAATGAACCAAATAGTTCATAAAAAGCAAAATGGCTGCACAATTGATGTTGAAGGATATCGGGTGGATACTTTCTTTGTCAAAAAAGATGGCCATTACGCAATTTGGAGTGTAGAAAGTCAAAAAGCCGGGCATTGTGAAGTATACGGACGAGAAGCGGAATTGGTAAAAATTTTTGATTCCGAAGGAACAGATAAAGAAATAATGTTGTTCTGTCTAAAAAATGTGAAGAAAAAATTTAAAAATTGGTGCGCGTCCGAAGAAGTAAGATTCACTACGGTGAAAGAGGATGAAGGAGGTTCCAATATTCTTGAGATTCCTTCTCCTTTGCAGATTAAGTAAAAAATAATCTTTAAGCCGTTATCTCGCGAGATTTAACGGCTTTTTTATTTGCAAATTTATTTTATCTCGGCTATAATAATATATGTACAGGGTAAAATCTTATTTAAATTTATGAAATATAAATTTTTCAATAAAAAAATCAGCGGAATTTTTACAATACCTTCGGGTATTGTTTCTACTAATGTATCGGTGATTGAGAAAATTATTAAAGAGATTCCTGAAATCGGAATTATCACCACAAAAAGCATCGGGTTAAAACCGAAAACAGGAAACAAGGAGCCGATTATCGCAAAATACGCTCCTTTTTCTTTTATTAATGCCGTCGGACTTGCCAATCCGGGCGCGGAAGAATTCGCGAATCAATTATCAAAAATAAAAATTCCCGATGATAAATTTTTATTGATTTCAATTTTCGGAGACAGCGTCAATGAATTTAGAGAAGTCGCGAAAAAATTATTTGATTGGGCGGATGGTTTTGAATTGAATATTTCCTGTCCTCATTCTGACAAATACGGCCAAGTCATAGGCCAGGATAAAAAATTAATAGGGGAGATAACGAAAAGCGTTGCTTCTTTTGGAAAACCGGTTTTTGTTAAAATTTCGCCAAGTTTGAATATTAGAGAAACAGTGGAATGCGTTATCAGAAATGGCGCATCCGGAATAACGGCCATAAACACTAAGGGTCCGGAATTATTTTTAAACGATAATTTTCCGGTCCTTTTAAATAAAGTGGGCGGAATTTCCGGAAAAGAAATTTTAAAACTTGGTTTAAAAAGTGTGAAGGAAGTAAGAAAAATTACGAATTTGCCAATAATAGCTTGCGGCGGTATTTCAACAGCCGAAAATGTGAGAAATTACAAGCAAGCCGGAGGGAATTTTTTCGGAGTAGGTTCTGCCTTGGCGGGAATGAATACTGAGGAAATGAAACAATATTTTCATCAATTGTCTTTGGATTTGGAAAAAGGAACAAATAAAGCCGCTAAACTTTTAAAAAGTGAAATAAGCACAAAATATAAAAAATACAAAGTCATAGAAAATAAGCAAGTAACCGAAGATTTATTTTTCTTGAAATTAGACGGCGATATAAAGATAAAACCAGGGCAATTTATATTTACTTGGCTGCCGGAAGTGGGAGAAAAACCATTTTCTGTTTTTGACGACAAACCGTTAACTTTATTTATTCAAAAAAGGGGCTGTTTTACGAGTGAATTGTCAAAATTGAAGAAAGGAGATAATCTATATATCAGAGGACCTTATGGAAATTCGCCGATTCTGAATGGAAAAATTTTATTGGTGAGCGGAGGAACGGGAATGGCCGCGCTTTATTTATTCGCCAAGAGAAATAAAAAAACAATTGCGATTTTGGGAGCAAAAGATAAAAATCATTTGCCTTATATTGAAAAATTCAAATCATCATGCGAAGAAATTTTTTTAACAACGGAAAATGGAGAAATTGGACACAAAGGCTTGGTGACGGATGAATTGGAAGAAATTATAAAAAAAATAAAACCCGAGTATTGCATTAATTGCGGTCCGGAAAAAATGGTGAGAGAAGTCATAAAAAGGGAAATCAAATATATAGATCCGGAAAAAATTTATTCTTCAATAGATTTTTTGACAAAATGTGGAATCGGTTTATGCGGAAGCTGTGCGACTTCAAAAGGATACAGAAGTTGCGTTGATGGAAATTTTTTAAAAATAAAACAAATTTAGTTAGCACAATTTACAATTTTGTGTAATATAAAAACATTCTCACATTCTTGAGAATGTGAGAATGTTTTTATATGAAGAGAAGAGTTAAAAAGATAATTAATTAATAAAAATTATGAAAAAAATAAATATTATCATACTTGTAATTTTTGTGATTTTATTTTTTGTCGTCGCGTCGGTTTATTTAAATTTATTCAAAAAAAATAACCCGGCATCAAACCAAATGGAAAATAAAATTATTGTTGAAAATAAAATTGATGAAATTAAAATTGGCGGAGACAGAGACGAACACGGATGCATCGGTTCGGCCGGTTATTCGTGGTGCGAGGCAAAACAAAAATGTTTAAGAATTTGGGAAGAGGCATGTTATGAAAATGGCGAGCAGGAAATTCAATACATACTCGCGAAAAAATATAATAAATCAATTTCAGAAGTTTTGGTAAAAGCGACAAAAGAAAATGAAAATTATATGGTTGGAAATGTTCATTTCGCGCAAAAGGATTTGCCGGCCGGCGGCGAAGGTGGAATGTTTATGGCGGCTAAAGTTGAGAATGTTTGGAAATTAGTTTATGATGGAAATGGCAGTATTGATTGTGATTTTATCAAGGCGAATTATCAGTTTACAGAAGAAATGCTTAAAGGTTTTTGTGATTAGTCTATTATTTCAAAAGATCGTTTAAAAGCCTTATTTAATCAGTATAATCTTTTAAAGTTATCCCCAAATAGGAGTAAAATTAGGTTGATTTTTAAGCATTTTTTCTATATAATTAAGTCATAATTAATTGTATAGATTGAATAAGAGGGGATGAACTTCAAAAATTTAAATTTGAAACAAATTTTATTTTACTTCTATAGAGAGGGGAGGATTCTATTATCTAAATTATTAAAAGAATTTAGATTTTTTTATTTGATTTATATAAAAAGAGATAAATCTTGTAAAAAAATTTATTCTAATTGGTATATTAAATCAATTGCCATATCTGCGCCAATAAAAATAAAATCCCGACGCCAATGGACCGGGACTCCGACCGAAGCGTCGGAGAAATCAAAAAGAGAAATAAATATTGATTGGAAAGAAAAATATTTTGATTTATTAAAAAAATTCCGTCAGCAATGTTTCAAGTTTGGAACAACTCGAGCTGTGGCGGTTTTTTTATGCATTGCATTAATTATCACTGCGGGTTGGCAAATGATTTGGTCTGCATCTCGCGCCGCAGCCGAAATAAGCTGGGGATTCACAAGTGCCACTGATTATACTGCTGGCGATTATGTTGAAGTTGATGCTGCTAATAATAATATCGCCAGACTAAAACAAAATTATACTCCCGGAACAAATTGGATTGCCACAAATGGAAATGGTTATGATTGGACCTATCGCCAGGAAGTTTCCGTTAACAACAGTTCGGTGGAATATGATTTTTCTAATTATCAATTAAAATTAACATTGAATTCTGATAATTTTAATTTTTCCATTCCTGATTCTTCCGGTAGTGATATCAGATTTACCGGATCTTTAGCCAGAACGAGTTATGCGACCGAACAAGAAAGATTAAATGCGCAAGGATCGCATGAAATTTCATATTATAAAGAATCATATAACCAAGCTAATAAGACCGCGGTTTTTTGGGTCAAACTTCCTTCCATTTATTCTTTTTGGGGTGTATCAACCGAAGACTCTGGTACTGATAAAAAAGTTAAAGTTGACGATGTTTCCGGTTTTCCGGATCCGGCTGATTTTCCAAATGGAGAAATACCGGTCACGGTTCGCGACACTTCAAACACTGAAACAAATTATATCACCGCCATTGATGGCGATACAAAAGAATTAACTTTTAAAAATAATTTTGCTGTCAGTTATCTGACTTCAAAAACCGCTCAAGTCAGATACGCGGAAGACGAACAAATTTATTTATATTATGGAAATTCCGATGCTACTGTTTCAACTCAGACAACTATGGCAAATATGTTTGGTGAAACTAATTTACAAGCTCTATGGAAATTTGACGAAGGCACGGGAGGAACCACCAAAGATTATTCAGGTAATGGTCATACTTGTACTATTACTGGCGCAACATGGACTTCTGCTGGAAAATTTGGTAACGCGTTAAGATTTGATGGTATTAATGATTCTCTTAATTGCGGCAGTACTTCATTAGGATTGGTTGATAGCGGAGCATTAAGTATAGAAGCTTGGTTATATTTAAATTATAATGCAAATGCGACTATTATTGAAAGAGATCCGGTTAATTCAAGATGGATGATGTATATGCCTGGTTCATCAAAGTTCCTTTTGCGTGGTAATAATACATCGCATGATTTGACATCTAATACTCAATCTAACGGCGAGTGGTTGCATGTGGTAGGTATTTTTAATAACACTTCTGGTAATATATATGTTAATGGTCAGAATGTCGCTTCTGGTGAGGTTGATCCAATTACAGATACTTTAACTAATTTATATATAGGTGCGTATGGTGGAAGCGGTGATCCTTTCAGCGGTGTTATGAATGAGATGATTATTTATAATAAAGTTTTAACCACAGATGAAATTATTTCTGATTATAATTTTGGTTTTATTTCCGTATCTTATCAAACCGCTCAATATCTTTATCCTACTGTTTGGTCGTATCAACGAGCAATAACTGTTAATAATACAGGTAATTCGAATACTTTAGCTAATTATCAAATAAAAATTAGTGATTTAAATACTCAAAGTTTAATTTCTGCCAATAAAATACAGATTGATTGTTCAGATATAAGATTTACTGATTCTGACGGATCAACAGAATTAAATTATTGGATAGAACCGAACACTTGTAATACAACAGCCACCATTATTTGGGTAAAAATTCCTTCTATATCCGCTTCGTCAACCAAAACCATTTATATGTATTATGGTAATACGGGGGTTAGTATTAATTCTGATATTACCGATACTTTTATTCGCGTCATAGATGGGATTGAAGGTTCTTGGGATTTTGAGGAAGGTTCAGGAGGAACAACGGCAGATTCAAGTGGAAATGGAAATACCGGAACAATTAGCGGCGCAACATGGACTTCGAATGGAAAATTTGGAAATGCCTTGAGTTTTGATGGAACAACCAATTCTATTGACCTTGGCTCTTCTTCTACATTAAAGCCACCCTCTGTAATAACAATTTCATTTTGGAAAAAAGAAGCAGTTCTTAATAATGAATTGGGGATATTTGGCAATATAAGTTGGGGTTATCCATGGATTGGACTTTGGGAGTCAAATGGATATTATTTTAATATAAATTCAACTTATAGTGGTACTTCTCATTTTCTTGCAACGCGTTCTACAAATTGGCAGCACATTGTTGCCGCTTGCGACGGAAGTTCGCAAACGTTTTATGTAGATGGAAGTCAAGTGTTAGACCAACCCTCGAGTACTGTTTATAGTTATTCGTCTAATCCTATAATGGGGGTGGGTTATGGAAGTGGTTATAATGGTCTTTTTGATAAAGTCCAAATTTATAATCACGCCTTAAATCAAGATGAAGTTACTGATTTATATAATAATTATGGCTACACAACAGCAAATTACCCCAGAAAAACTTTAATTCGTAAATATTCTTTCCCGGAGCCGACTACTACTGTTAATTCTGAAACCGCAACCGCTTGGCCTTCTAGTGAAGTAGCCAAATTAACCGTGGTTAACAACACTGGTCAAAATTACGCCACCCTTTCTTCCTTTACCGAAACCCTCACCGGAGATAATGCAGGCAGCGTCAAATATCAGATTTCCAACAATGGCACAAATTGGTATTGGTACAATTCAGGCACAGGCGATTGGGAAGCCGCTTCAAGTTTGCTTCAAACAAATACAGCCAGCGATGTAAATA
>Ga0265297_10006653_pt1 | contig 16596 bp, 12 predicted proteins | sample Munlanlwell13791_FD_192502 | JGI IMG/M metagenome (GOLD analysis project Ga0265297, IMG submission 192502) | Leachate microbial communities from a municipal landfill in Southern Ontario, Canada - Leachate well 137-91 | ecosystem: Engineered > Solid waste > Landfill > Unclassified | place... | reverse complement strand
CTGCCCAGCTTCAGCCGGGAGAGGGGGAGCTTCAGGTTTAATTACCCGGCTGCCTTAAAGGATAAGGCAGTAGCGGGTATATTTATCTACATACTTTTAATCAGCCTCCTGTATCACGGTATCCAGCAGTGGCTGGGGGTTTATTTTTCAGAGCGGTTTTATTTTTCCCAGTTTACCATCAGCATGCTGATTACCTTGACGAGTTTAAGCGGGATATTCGGAGAGGCGGCAGGCGGATACCTCTCCGATAAAATCGGGAGGCTACGCACAGTTGACCTTGGCATTACCTTGATGGCCTTGGCTGTCTCGGGCCTCGTATTTAAAAGCCCGCTTTACGCAATAGCGATAGTTATGATTGTCTGGGGCCTGGGATGGACATTTAACCACGCGGGGCTCTCTACCATGCTTACTGACCTGCCGGGGGATTTTTTGAACGAGGCAGCCAGCTTAAACAGTAGCGTACGTTTTGTCTCAGGGGGCATAGGCGTGGCCTTGGGGGAATTTTTATTGCGCAGGAGTTTCAACCCGGGGTTTATTCTGACAGGGGTAAGCTTGATAGCGCTGTTGGTATTTTCCAGGAAATTGCTGTCGGTAAAACAGTAAGGAGGTCTTTAAGATGAGCGAATTAAAAGGAAAAAGCGCAATCGTAACCGGTGCCAGCCGCGGCATTGGCAAGGCCCTGGCCTGCGTTGCAGCCGGCTTAGGAGCGAACCTATCCATCGCAGCCAGGCAGGAAGGGCCGCTGAAGGAAACGGCGAAAGAGATTAGCGACAAATATAAAGTAGAGGTTTTGCCTGTTCCCTGCGACGTCACGAAACTCCTGGATTTAGAAAATTTGGTAAACAGGCATAAGGAAAAGTTCGGCAAGGCGGATATCCTGATTAATAACGCCGGTGTTTCCAGCCAGTATCCTTTTCAGGAGCAGCCGCTGGAGGATATTGAGAAGCTCGCCCATACCAATTATTTAGGTTATGTGCGCCTCATAAGGCTGGTTATCAACGATATGATTAAGGCTAAGTCAGGGGCAATCATCAATATGGTTTCCGGCTCAACGCTCTGCGATCCCCTGCCGCGCAATTTCATAGTTTACAGTTCTTTAAAGGTTGGCCTGCGCGCTTTTTCCAAGGGGTTGTTCTGGGAGATACGCGACCATGGGATAAAGGTAACTTCCATTTTGCCGGGGGTAACCGATACAGACCTCACCGGAAAGCTTAAAGAAGTAACCGCGGATAGCGCAAGGCTTATGACTACCGAGGCAATCGAAAATGCCGTAAGGTTTGCGCTTACTGTCCCGGCTAATGTCTGCCCATTGGAGATTGCTGTAATAAATCAACAGACCCCTTGGACAAAGCCGGTGATCCCCTTTAAACAGCAGCATCCCGAGAAGTAAATTTTAGGAAAGCGAGGAAGAATGGATAAACAAGACCTCCTGAATTTGAAAAAACGCTACCTTATCTGGCTGTATAAAACAACCAAAGAAGCATTTGACCGCTATGAACGCAAATTTACGCAGTTTGAGGTCGACGAGGCGCTGCTTAAGGAGATGGAAAAAGAATTAGAAGATACCTATCTTCCGAACGAGAAAGAGGCGCTCGATAAATTCCTCAACGACTATCGTAAGTATGCCATGGAGAAAGAAGAGGCCTGCCTCAAACTTAAATACGAAGGCAAGAAGATAAACCCGGAGTTTATCTTCTTGGATATCAAACTAAATGCCATAGAGAGCATTATCAGGAAAGAGCTGGGGGATAAGGCCCTGAAGGAAATCAAAAAGCTCTATGAAGAAGAGATGGGCCGGCGTATCATGACTGCCGCGCAGGAAAAATGATTATTGACAGCCACAGCCATTGGCTGCCCGAAGAAATAATAAATAACGCCCACTTTTTCCATAAGGGCTGGGGCGATATCGAGGCCCAGGTTGAAATGATGCGGGCTTCGGGCATTGACAAGGCAGTGCTGAGTTACCCTACCTCTGACGCCCACCTGAAATTAGGGGGAGCAGAAGAGACGGCGCGCATCTTTAACGATAACGTAGCTAAGATTCTCAAGCGTTATCCGGATAAATTTATCGGCGCAGCGGTCCTGCCGGTTGATGGCTCTCGGGAGATGTTGGATGAATTAAGGCGCTGCAGGGAGGAGCTGGGGTTTAAGGCTGTTTCTTTGGCTACGAGTTATGAGGGGATGTATCTTGACGATAGCCGCTTCCTCGCCCTTTTTAAGGAATCCCAGCGCAAGAACATTCCTATATTTGTGCATTCTCAGATTATGGGGCCAATCGGAGTCGAGCGGGTAAAAGACCCGCTTTTGACCCCTGTCATAGAGTATATTTTTGATACCGCTATTTGCATCGGCAAGCTTTTGATGTCCGGGGCGCTCAGGGAACTAGGGGCCATTCTTGTTTTTGGGTATTTCGGCGGGGCAATGCCTTTTCTGGAGAATCGTTTTGACGCAACTTATCAGATGCTGCGCGGGATGAATTTTGTCAAAGACCTGGGCGCAAATCCGAGCGAAATTTTAAGGAAGATTTACGTGGACACCGGTGGAGACCGCAATAAGGCCAATATAGATATCGCAGTTTCCTTTTTTGGCGCAAGCCATCTTCTTTGGGGCAGCGACTGGCCGGCAAAGAAGGATGTTGCCGCCGGCATCAGCGCTGTAAATACTCTTGAAATACCGCAACAGGATAAAGATAATATCATGGGGAATAATTTAGCAAAGATCGTTGATCTTTAATAAACCCGGACAGGCTTCTCACTTAAGTCGATTTTTCCCGCCATGATTCGTGGCGGGGACGCCAAAGGTCTGTCACATTTTCGGCGGCTGCTGAACTCGTGCTTTTTACTCTGGCAAAAAGCCCTCAAACAGCATCGCCGTCCCGAAATTACCCTATGGGCTTCGGGATACCCGAAAATGCTCCAGCTGCTTTGGCTAAAATCTCCATTCGTTCGAAACCTACCCGGGTTCATTAAAAAATAAAGAGGAGGATTCGTTGAATCCGATATGGGCACTAGTCATCGCTATTCTAAGTAGTTTGGGAGGATATTATATCCCGAAATTGATTAGTCGGTCGGTAAATAGTAACAAATCAATTTTAACTTATCATTTTAACGGGGATTCTTATAGAGAGTTAAAGAATATTAAGCATTCTTTCGGTAGGGGAGTAGATGATATTGATGCTTCTAACGGTAAAGCATGGGAGCATACGTCCCAACATTTAGATGGCGGAGAAACTACCTGCTACGGTCCATATACTAAAGAGATTTCTTTTCGAGGAAAATATAAGGCGAGGTTCCGTATAAAACTTTGCGGAATAAAAGAAGACGCAGATATTATAACTTTAGATATCGCGTACGGGGAAGTCGACACAGAAAATGAAAAGATTCGTCTTGGTATTGTATCTGGAGAAAGGCATTTAAGGACTAAGGATTTTAGTGATGGTAAATATAAAGATTTCGATGTTGGTTTTGAATATAATGGCGAATCATTATTAGAATTCAGATGTACGGTAATTAACCCAGTTAATTTTACAAATGTAGTTGGTAGAATATTATTTGATAATGTGAAAGTATTTCTAGTGTCTGAATTAACATAGAGTATAAAATTATTCAGCGGGGGGGGCTTGGAGACGCACGTTAGAAAATTTGAGCGGGCAGGGATCCCCGCCCGCAAGCGGGAAGAGCGAAAATTTTCTCCGAACAAAGATTTTCCTCGCCGGAGAAAATCGAGCGGTGCGGCGAAAAAGCAACCCAAGACAGTGTCCGCTTGCCAGCTAAACCTAATAATTAAGGAGTCTATGATGCAGATGCAGAAGGAAGTCCACTTAACGGGTAAGGATTTGACGCAGATGGTGCAGCTTCGCCCGCAGGATGTAGGCAAGTATGCGATTGTGCCCGGCCCCAGGGACAGGCTGGAGGTCCTGATAAAAAAGATAGAGAACCCGGTGCGTAATTTCTCATTCATGGAGTATACCATGTACACCGGGACCTTTGAGGGGATAAAGGTTACGGCCATAAACGGCGGAAGGTTCTCGACCGACACCTCCATTACCACCGAGGTAATGTGCAATGCCGGCATAGGGAATATTATCCGTATCGGTACCTGCGGGGCACTGGATGAGAATATCAAAGTCGGGGATCTCTTTATTGTAGACGAGGTTATCCGCGGGGATGGGGTAACCCCGTACTACGTGGATAAGGATTTTAAGACCGCCGCAGACAAAAAGATCTCCGATGCCCTCTACGAAACGGCAAGGGGGATGGGGCTTAATATACGCCGCGGGGTTGCCTGGACCACGGATGCGCTTTTGCGGGAGACAAGAGAGATAGTAGAGGCAAAAAGGAAAGAGGGGGCACAGGCCGTAGATATGGTTTCCTCGACCCTCCTTACGATTGCCCAGACCTACAATATCAAGGCAGGCTCGATATTGGCGGTATCGGATAATGTGATTACCGGGGAGATGGGTTTTATGAACCCGCTCTATTATATGGCAGAGACGAATATTATTAAGATCGCATTAGAGGCGGTAAAAAAGCTGGAAGGAAAATAAATGAGGTTCTCGCCGCTCTTCTGGCCCATAGAATTAAAAGGTAAGGTTATCTACATCCTGGATGAGACAATGCTGCCGCATAAGCTTACCTATATCAAGGCCGGGGACTATAAGCAGGCCTGCCGTGCGATAAAAGAAATGAGGACGCGCGCCGTAGGGCAGGTCCTCCTTGTTTTTTACACCTTCCTGCAGGCAATCAGGAAAAACAAAAATGCGGACTTAAAGAAAATCGCTCAAGCCATGAATTCTACCCGTCCAACCTTGTCTTTTAAGTATCTGACGGATATGGTGCTGGGTTGGGAAAAGAGCGGAGCGCCTTTACGGAAATGCATCTCGGGTTTTTTAGAGCGTCTTAAATATGCGCGCATAAAGCAGGCGGAAGAAGCGAGCAGGCTCATAAAAGACAGGGATGTGATTTTAACCCATTGTAACATCAGCGGACAGATGCCTCTTATCGGGGAGTTCTGCCGCAAGCAGGGCAAAATGGTAAGTTTTTTTACCACCGAGACCCGCCCCTATATGCAGGGCTCGCGCTTGAGCGCCTGGGAGTTAAAAAGAGGGGGCTTTGACGTAACGCTTATTACCGACAGCATGGTTACCTCGGTAATGTCTTTAAAAAAGGTAAATAAGGTGGTCGTGGGTGCGGATTGCCTTGCGCAAAACGGCGACATCGCCAACAAAATCGGGACATACCAGATTGCGGTTGCCGCCGGGCATTTTAAGATCCCGTTTTATGTATTATGCCCACCTGCTTCGGGAGCAAAAAGCGGCAAAGACATAAAGATAGAAATCCGGCCGGACAAAGAAATGCTGGAATACGAGGGGGTGCGCCTGGCGCCGGTAGGCGCGAAAGGTTATTACCCGGCATTCGATATTACGCCCAATAACCTGATTACCAAGCATATCTATATGGAGATAAAAAGATGATTTTTTCCAAAGACAGGGTAATTAAAAGAAAGATTATCAAGACGGGGAAGCGGCTATATCAGGCAGGCCTGGCCGTTGCGAAATCAGGAAATATCAGCGCCAGGCTCGACGGCAAACACATACTCATTACTGCTACTGCCACCGCTTTAGGAAATTTAAGATATAATGATATAGTAAAGGTGAATCTTGAGACGTCAAGGCCCTGCGGAGAAATACAGCCTAGCTCAGAGCTTCCGCTGCATTCCCTTATTTATAGGAATTTTCCCGCCTCAGTAGTGGTGCATGCGCATCCGCCTTTAATTAACGGGTATTTTGCGGTAGTTGATTCGCTGGAAGCGCTTACCTTTGAAACCAAGTTTTATTTAGGGAATGTCCCGGTTGTCCGGCAGGAGACGCCCACCGTCACTCAGCCCGAAGAGGTTATTGAGGCGTTGAAAAGAAGCAATCTTGCAGTATTGAAAAATCACGGCACCGTAGCTATGGGCAAAGACTTTGAAGATGTATTATCCTTGACCGAGGCCCTGGAGGAAGCGGTGCAGAGCGCAGCCATTGCCAGGCTTTTTAAAAAAGATGGCCTCGACGATTTAAATAAGCCGCTTAAGGAAGAGCTTGAGGGGGGCGCGGCCTATGCGATGTTCTCTCCCGAACATATCCAGGCAATAGTGGATTTGGTAAATAAAGATGAGTTCATTGCCCAGAAAGGCAGTGAGTTGGACCTGACGGTGCAGCTTGCAGTCAAGCTCGACGGCTCTGATAAGGCTTATAAATTCACTTTTGAGAAGGGGAGGATTGCGAAACTGGATTTTACGAGCGACGCCCCCTTTGTTATTTCCGCTCCGGCAGATGTCTGGCAGCAGGTTTTTCTTGGGAAATTAGATTCTTTTGTGGCTGTCACGCAGGGTAAGATGAAGCTCGCGGGACAATTAGGCCAGCTTTCCAAATGGTACGTCCCTTTTAGCCGGCTGTTTGCAATTTTTAAGGAAGTAAGGATAAAATGAAACAGAGAATAATCAACCCTTCTTACAATAAGGTAATTGCCGAAGTAGAGCTTGTTGGTAAAAAAGAAGCAGAAACAGCAATTATTTCTGCCAGGCAAGAGTTTGACAGCGGAAGATGGCCGAGTCTTACCCTGGTTGAGCGCCGCAATTTTCTTCTGAATATATCCGCAGGGATACTGGATAAGGCAGAGGAGCTGGCAAAACTGGAGACCGCAAATACCGGCAAGCCTATTAAAGAAACTACCTTTATGGACATACCATCCAGCGCCAGGACCTTTGAATATTTTGCCAATAATTTAGAGAGGTTTCTTAGGCAGGAAGAGACAAGCGTTTCAGACGGGGCAAGGGCTTGCCTTGTGCGCCAGCCGCAGGGAGTGGTAGCGCTTATCGTGCCGTGGAATTATCCTTTATTGATTGCGTCCTGGAAGCTGGCAGCTGCTTTAGCTGCAGGCAATACTGTAATCCTGAAGCCGTCGAGCCTAACTCCGCTTACTGCTTTGGAATTGGCTAAGATTATCAATGAGGCAGGCCTTCCGCGAGGGGCTGTAAATATCCTGGTAGGAAACGCAGATACGCTGGGTGAGGCTCTTTTTTCAGATCCGCGCGTAGATATGGTTTCTTTTACCGGCAGCAATGAAGTAGGGAAGAAGATTATCGGCTATACTGCAAAGAGCGCCAAAAAGCTGATTATGGAGCTGGGGGGGAAGTCGGCAAGCATAGTTTTAAAGGATGCGGATATCGAGGCTGCAGTTAACGGGTGCCTTTGCTCCATCTTCCTGAACCAGGGCCAGATGTGCACTGCCATGTCGCGTATCCTGGTAGCCGGCGAGGTATACGATGGATTTGTAGCTGATTTTGTGGCCAAGGCTAAACGCATAAGGTTAGGCCCGGCTGATGATTTCCAGACCCAGATGGGGCCGTTGATTTCAGAGGCGCAGCGCAAAAGAGTAATCAATTTCGTGCAAAAGGCAGAAAAGGAAGGGGCAAGGTTGCTTTGCGGAGGAAGGATCCCGCGCGAGGAGAGGTTAAAGGACGGATTTTTCTTTGAGCCCGCGGTTTTTGTCGACGTCAAGCCCGGGATGGAGATATTCAGGGAAGAGGTTTTCGGGCCTGTCGCATCTATCAGCAGATTTTCTTCTCCTGATGAGGCGCTAGCCTTGGCCAATGATTCCGAATACGGCCTGGCTGCCTGCATCTGGTCCAAGGATAAAAATTCCGCCGCAGAGCTGGCGCGCAAAATCAATGCCGGGGCAGTCTGGATTAATACCTACGGTATGTTCTATAATGAGCTACCTTACGGCGGATTCAAGCAGAGCGGTTTTGGCAAGGAGCTGGGCAGGGAAGGATTCCTTGAATATACCAAACTTCAGAATATCGTTACGGACTCATCCAGCGACGGCAAGCCGCTGGTAAATTACTGGTACGGTTTTTAATAGGGACGGTTCTGAAACACGGTTAGAACTGTCCCCCCCCAGGGGACACTTTTAACCGTAATTGAGAACCGTCCCTAACTAGAGATGGATATTTTAGAGAGATTAAAATACCACCTTAAGGCACATCCTGATAAGGCCGCGGTTATATTCCGTAAGGAGCGTATCAGCTTCTGTCAGTTAGCCCAGCGTTCGTTCAGGCTCGCCAACGCCTTTGCTGCAAACGGGCTTAAACGGAAAGAAAAGGTAGCGGTATACCTTCCCAATTGGCCGCAATACATCTATAGTTATTTGGGGGTCTGGTGTGTCGGCGCTACAGTAGTGCCTTTGGATTTTATGTTTACCCAGGAAGAGATAATCTCGTGCTTATCGCATGCCGAAGCCAAGGCATTGATTATCAAGCCCAAGGCGAATCTATCGCTGGATACAATCAGGAAGGCCTGCCCGCAATTAAAGGTTATTATTTCGTGTTCCGATGCTGCGGAAGGTTGTCTTTTGCTTGAGGATCTGGTTGAAAAATGGGATGATTCTGAGCCGAAAGTCAAGGTTGATAAGGAAGACTGCGCAATCATATTTTATACCTCCGGCACTACCGGCAAGCCCAAGGGTGTTATCGTAAATTACCGGCAATTGGAAGCTCCCCCTAAGGGGATGGAGTATTTTGTTCCATTCCGGGAAGATGAAATGAGTCTTTGTGCCCTGCCGTTTTCGCATCTGGGAGGCCTTATCTATATCGAGGTAATGCTGGCGTTCGGCACATCGTTTATGCTGATGGAGAGGTTTATGCCTTTGGAATTCCTGCGTAATGTCCAGGAGTACCGCGTCAACTGGTTCTGGATGGTTCCTTCGATGTATTACGCTCTTTTACAGTTGAGAGAATTTGAAAGGTTTGACCTATCAAGCCTGCGTTGGATTGTCACCTTTGGCGCTTCCAATTCTCCGGAGGCACTTCGGCGTTTCCATCAGTATTGCCCCAATGCCCACCTCCTCAACGGTTGGGGGATGACCGAGACCAACGCCCCTTCGGTGGTATTGTCTGTCGGCTCAACCAAGATCGAGAGTGTCGGCAGGCCGGTGCCGTGGATAGAAGTGAGGATCCTTGACAACGATGACCGCGGACTCTCCGTCGGCAGCATCGGCGAGATTGCGGTGCGCGGCTGGTCAGTGACAGAAGGTTATTACCGCGACCCGGAGGCCACTTCCCAGGCCATGCGCAACGGCTGGTTTCACACCGGAGACCTCGGGAGGTTTGATGAAGACGGAGACCTCTACATCGTAGGAAGAAAGAAAGAGATGATTAAGGTCTCCGGAGAAATCGTATTTGAGCCGGAGATAGAAACGGTATTGCAGAGGCATCCCAAGGTCCATGAGGCGGCTGTTGTCGGAATTCCCGACCGCCTGCGCGGGGAGCTCCCCAAGGCATTTGTGGTTCTTAAGTCCGGCGAAGACGGAAGCGAAGAGGAGCTGCGTTATTTCTGCCGCCAGCACCTGGCGCATTTTAAAATCCCCCACATCTTTGAATTTGTTACGGAATTGCCCAAAAACAGGTCCGGTAAAATAGATAAACAAGTCCTGCGGAACCGCGGAAACTAAAATCAGCCTCCCAGTTACACCATCAGTCTTTTTAAATTCTTGCAATAACAGGCGTTAAATAGTATACTTTATATCAAAAGATTCCCCAATATTAGGCAGAATATATGGATATCATATCGCTGGGATTTAAAATTGCCATTGCCTGTGTCGTGATTCTGACCATCTACGCTGCCTGGGCTGCGAGGAGCCAGCAAGGCGCCGACGAGAAAAAAAGGTTCAAGGAATTATCAAAGGACCAGGAGATACGCGACAAAAAGCAACAGATTGAGCGTCTGAAGGCTGAGTTGGCTGATTTGCGCAAGGAGATGGAGAAACTCAAGTCTACTTCTTTGACTACCGAGAGCGAATTGGAAAATACCAGGAAGCGCGAGCAGGAATTGAAAGGATCCTTGGGTAAGCGCGAGGAATGGGTTAAGAAGGACCAGGAGTTTGTAGCCAAGATAAAGGAGGAGCGCGATAATCTTGAGAAAGAGCTCAAACAGAAAGAAAAGGAGCTTACCGAGGTTTTCAGCAAAAACGTGGATTTAACCCGTGACATACGCGATATAAGCCTTAATACCCAGGCCCTGGAGCAGGAGATTAAAGAGAAATCCGAGTCCATAGAGATACTGCGCCATAAATTGGAATGGCACGCCGAGGAGATTAAAAAACGCGAGGATAACATCAGGGGGCTTGAGAAGACCATTGCCGGGATAAAGAAGGCATCCGAGGAGAGCGAATGGGTTCCCAAGAAAGAATTCAATGCCTTAAATGAAGAATATAGCAAGCTGGAAGAAGAACTGGCTACCTTAGAGGAGAGGTTTAAGTCCAAAGAGGATAAGATCAAGGAATTGAATGAGCAGCTTCTTGAGCTTAGCGCTCATCCTGTTTCCCGGCCGGCGTCGGCTCCGGAAGCAACCGAGAAGAAAACTGAATCAGAGTCGCCATCACCCGAAAAATCCGTAATACCGGAATCCGCTGTCCCTGAACCCTTGGCGCCTGAGGTCGCCGGAGGGGGAGAGCAGGCAGTTGCCCCCGAGGTTCCTATCCGTGAAGCCTCTAGGGAGGAGATACCGCAGGTCACGGAACAAGCTGCTGTCGCTCCTGCCCAGGAAGAGTCGCCTGCTGAAGAACAGGTTACTGATGTTCCCCCGTCTCAGGAGGCAGAGCTTTCTTCTGCGTCTGTGCCTGAAGAAGCAGCTAAGCCCCAAGAGCCAGAGGATTCTCGGGAGGCAGAGAAAACCAAGGAGGAAAAGAAGTCTACCCGCCGGGTGGAAGTAGACCTTTCCAAGATGCGTAATATCGGCATTATGGCGCACATTGATGCCGGTAAGACCACCACTACCGAAAGGATTCTTTTTTACACCGGGCGAACCCACAAGCTCGGTGAGGTCCATGACGGAAAGGCCCAGATGGACTGGATGAAGCAGGAGCAGGAAAGGGGTATTACTATTACCTCGGCTGCCACTACCTGTTTCTGGAAGGATCACCGCATTAATATTATTGATACCCCCGGCCACGTTGATTTTACGGTAGAAGTAGAGCGTTCCCTGCGGGTTTTAGACGGAGCAGTCGCAGTCTTCTGCGCCGTAGGGGGGGTGCAGCCGCAATCCGAGACAGTATGGCGGCAGTCTGATAAATACGGGGTTCCCAAGATAGCTTTCGTAAATAAGATGGACCGCACCGGGGCGGATTTCTTTGCGGTGCTTGGCGCCATGAAGGGAAAACTTAACGCTAACGCCATACCCGTGCAGATTCCCTTGGGGGCCGAGGATAATTTCCGGGGCATCATTGACCTTGTCCAGATGAAGGCCTGCGTTTTTGAAGACGATACCCTGGGCAAGGATTTTCATCTGGAGGATGTCCCGTCGGAATACCAGGAGAAAGCCAAAGAATACCGCCACATCATGATTGAGCGGGCGGCCTCGCTTGATGACTCCCTGACCAAAAAATATCTTGAGGCCCCCGATTCCATCACCAGCGAAGAGCTTATTGCCGCCATCCGCCGCGCAACGGTCGCCAATAAAGCGGTTGTTGTCATCTGTGGTTCTTCTTTTAAGAATAAGGGGGTGCAGCAGCTATTGGATGCGGTTACGATGTACCTGCCGTCTCCGATGGACGTTCCACCGGTAAGGGGTAATCTTCCTAAGGATCCCGGGGTAGAGATGGAGAGAAAGCCGGACCCCAAAGAACCTTTTTCAGGCCTGGCATTCAAAGTGCAGTCTGACCCGCACATCGGAAAGCTGGTTTACACCCGTATCTATTCAGGGGTGCTGGAGTCCGGCTCCTACGTACTTAATACCACCAAGAATAAAAAAGAGAGGATCGGCAGGATCGTGCAGATGCACGCCAACCAGAAGGAGAACCGCGAGTTCGCCTATGCCGGGGAGATTGTGGGTCTGGTAGGGTTGAATAATACCATTACCGGAGATACCCTTTCCGATCCGGACAATCCCATATTGCTTGAGGCGATGCGTTTCCCAACCCCCGTTATTTCCCTGAGCATTACTCCTAAGACCCGCTCGGACCAGGATAAGCTCGGCAAAGGTCTGGCGCGCCTCTGCGAAGAGGACCCTACGTTTGTGGTGCAGAGCGATGAAGAGACCAAAGAGACAATTCTTACCGGAATGGGAGAGTTGCATTTAGAGATTATCGTGGATAGACTTAAAGAAGAGTTTGGAGTTGAGGCTGAGGTCGGCCAGCCCAAGGTCGCCTACCGCGAGACTATCAGCAAGGACGCCAGCGAGGAATACAAGCACATCAAGCAGTCCGGTGGCCGCGGCCAGTACGGCCATGTGGTTTTTGAAATGTCTCCCCTGGAGCCCGCCAAGGGGATTGAATTTGTTGATAGCATCAAAGGCGGGGCAATCCCGCGTAATTTTATCCCGGCGGTTGAGAAAGGAGTCAATGAGGCAATTAAGAAAGGGCCTTACGCAGGTTATCCGGTAGTGGACCTTAGGGTGAACCTGGTGGACGGCTCCTTCCATGAGGTAGACTCATCGGAGCTGGCATTCAAGATCGCCTCGATAGAATGTTTTAAGCAGGGTGTTTTGCACGCCGGGCCCACGCTGTTAGAACCATATATGTCCCTTGAGGTTACTACTCCTGAAGAATCGGCCAATACCATTGTCGGATATATCTGCTCAAAGAGGGGGCGCGTCCTGAACATAGATTTCAAGAACAACCAGAAGATTATCACTGCCGAGGCCCCCCTTGCCGAGATGTTCGGTTACGTCACGAACCTGCGTTCCTTAAGCAGCGGCAGGGCAAGCGGGACCATGGAATTCAAAAAATACCTGCCGGTACCCCAGGAGGTCGCCGCTAAAATCCTGGAAGAGGTCCGCAAGAAAAAAGAAGCCGCGAATAAATAATCCCGCCTTAGAGCTTAGAAGATGGAAAACATCAGGAACCTAACCCTTAAAGAGTTGGAGACAGTTTTAAAGAAATGGGGAGTGCCTGTTTTTCACGGACGCCAGATTTTTTCCTGGCTTTATAAAAAGGGCGTTTCTGATTTTGATGCTATGACCGACCTTGCAGACGGTTTAAGAAAACGCCTCAAGGATAACTTTTGTCTTTCTGGGCTGAAGCTAATCAAGAGGCGTCAGTCGCGGGATTCAACCGGGAAGTTTCTTTTCGAGCTTGGCGACAGAAATAGCGTTGAGGCAGTAAGCATCCCGGCGGAAGGCAGGGTAACCGGCTGCGTCTCTACCCAGGCAGGCTGCAGGTTCGCCTGCCGTTTCTGCGCCAGCGCCGTCGGAGGATTCAAGAGGGATTTAAGCTGTGCCGAGATGCTGGAGGAAATTTTATATCTTAAGAATAATTCGGCGGCCGGGAAACTTAGCCACTTGGTATTTATGGGGACAGGCGAGCCGCTGGATAATTACGATAACGTAATGAAAGCCATCCGCATCATAAATTCAAGAGAGGCCTTGAATATCGGCGCGCGCAGGATTACCATTTCCACCTGCGGCTTAATCCCCGCTATCAAGAGGCTGGCCGGCGAGGGGCTGCAGGTGGAGCTTTCGGTTTCCTTGCATGCTGCCGACGATAAAGTCCGCTCTTCGCTTATGCCGGTAAATAAAAAATATCCCCTTAAGGAATTAATCCGCGCCTGCCGCGATTACGCTAAAGAAACCAACCGCCAGATTACTTTTGAGTACGTCCTGATAAACGGACTGAACGCGGATTTAAAAAGCGCCGGGAAACTCTGCGTGCTCCTAGAGGGGTTCAATTGTAAGGTTAACCTTATTCCGGCCAATCCCATCAAAGAACTGCGTATTGAGCCTCCGAATAAACTGGATACCCTGTATTTTAAGGGTTATCTCTCCAGGCACGGGTTGCATTCTACCTTGAGAAAGACGCGCGGCCAGGATATTGAGGCTGCCTGTGGCCAGCTCCGAATAAAAGAGGGTCGGTTCTTAAGTCAATCTTAACCTGTCCCCCTTAGGGAACAGGTTAACTTCACCTTAAGAAGCGTCCCTGATAAATGGTGCCGAAGAAGGGAGTTGAACCCTTACGGGCTTGCGCCCATCGGTTTTTGAGACCGACGTGTATGCCATTCCACCACTTCGGCAAATTTTCAAGTTGACGCAGACTATTTTATAGTCTAAAATATCCCAGGTCAATAGATAATTAAAGGGGCTGTACTCCGGTAATCAGAAGCAACGTAGTACGCCCATCGGATATAAGAATACTATACGCGGGGCTGTAGCTCAGCTGGGAGAGCACTTGCATGGCATGCAAGGGGTCAGGGGTTCGATCCCCCTCAGCTCCACCAAATTATATAGAGGGCGGCCAAAAGCCGCCCTCTTATTATGTAAACTAACTTGACCGCTCCGGACGCTGGTGTATAATAGGGGTTACTTATGAGCATGATCTTAGGTGTCCACGTCTCTACCGAAGGAGGTATCTACGAGGCAATCAGCCGCGCTAAGGACTTAGGATGCAATACCATGCAGATTTTTTCGCGCAACCCGCAACGCTGGCGCCAGAGTTTTCTCAATAAAGACGATATCTCCGAATTCAACAGGAGAGAAGAACAGCTTAAGGTGCGGCCGATTTTCATCCATGTGCCGTACCTCATTAACCTGGCTTCCCCCAACCCCAGGCTTTACGAGTCATCCATTGAGGCCTATATCGAAGATATCCTGGAGGCGCATGCCCTAAAGGCCGATTACATCGTTACTCATATGGGCAGCCATAAGGAGACATCCGAGGAGAAGGGCCTGAAGAGATTAACAGAGGCCCTTGATATTATTATTGAGAGGACCAATAATACCAAGGTAGGCATACTTCTGGAGAATACCGCTGGTTCCGGCTCCTGGCTCGGCTATAAATTTACGCACCAAAAAGCAGTCTTAGATGGTCTTGCCAGGAGGGAGCGCGTGGGGTTCTGCATTGATACCGCGCACGCATTTCTGGCAGGTTACGATATATCAACCGAGGGAGGCTTAGAGGCTATGCTTGCCGAGATTGATAAGATGTCCGGTCTGGACCTGGTCAAGCTTATCCATCTCAATGACGCCAAGGATAGGCTCGGTTCGCACCACGACGTGCATGAGCATATCGGCAAGGGAAAAATCGGAGTAGAGGGGATGAGGAGGATTATTAATCACCCCCAATTGCGCAACAAGCCATTTATCCTGGAGACGCCTAAGAAAGGCACCCACGACGACGCCATTAACCTGGCGGTGGTGCGCGGCTTAAGAGATAATAAGAGATGAGCTACCCGTTCAAGAAGATCGAAGAAAAATGGCAGAGGAGATGGCAGAGGGGCAAGGTTTTCTCTGTTTCTGCCGAAGGGAAAAGGCCGAAGCATTACCTTCTTGAGATGTTCCCCTACCCCTCCGGGAAAATCCATATGGGTCATGTGCGCAATTACACCATCGCAGACGTGGCAGCGCGTTTCAAGACAGCCCAGGGTTATAATGTGCTGCACCCGATGGGGTTTGATGCCTTTGGCCAGCCGGCAGAGAATGCCGCTATCAAGAATAAGAGCCACCCGGAGACCTGGACCACGAATTGCATCAGCTGGATGCGCCGGGAGTTGAAGCGTATGGGTTTTTCCTATGACTGGGCGAGAGAGATCTCAACCTGCCTGCCGGATTATTACCGTTGGAACCAATGGATATTCCTGAAGATGTATGAGCGCGGCCTGGCTTACAAGAAAGAGTCTAACGTGAACTGGTGCCCGGAGTGCCTTACCACTCTTGCCAATGAAGAGGTAATTGACGGCAAGTGCTGGCGCTGCAAGAGCGAGGTCATGCAGAAAGACCTCGAGCAGTGGTTCATTAAAATCACGGATTACAAGGAGAGGTTGCTGGAAGACCTCTCTACCCTTAAGTACTGGCCGGAGCGCGTGCTTACCATGCAAAGAAACTGGCTGGGTAGGAGCGAAGGGGTTGAGATTTATTTCAAGGATTCAAATACCGGAGTGCTTATCCCGGTTTTTACTACCCGCCAGGATACTATTTTCGGGGCAACCTATATGGTTTTGGCTCCGGAACACCCCTTGGCAAGGGATTTGATTAAGGGCAAGCCCCAGGAAAGAGAGGCCCTTGCTTTTATTGATAGGGTCAGCAAAGAAAGCAGGGATATCCGTACCTCTGCCGATCTTAAGAAAGAAGGCGTTTTTACCGGAAGCTATGCCGTTAACCCCGTCAATAATGAGAAGATACCTATCTGGCTGGGCGATTATGTCTTGACCGAATACGGCACAGGGGCGATTATGGCTGTGCCTGCACATGACCAGCGCGATTTCCTCTTTGCCAAAGAGCACAATCTTGCGATAAAGGTAGTTATCAAGCCGCCTGAACAAGGTCCTGCGGGGTTGAATGAGGCTTACGAAGGTGACGGTATCCAGGTTAATTCCGGGGAGTTTGACGGGATGAGCAACCAGGAAGCCAAGATTAAGATTGCGGAGTGGATGGAAGCCAGGGGTATTGGCAAGCGGACATTGAACTGGCGTTTGCGCGACTGGCTGATTTCAAGGCAGCGTTACTGGGGCACGCCCATCCCGGTCATCTACTGTCAAAAATGCGGCATTGTGCCGGTCCCGGAGAGGGACCTGCCGGTAAAATTGCCGGCCGAGGTGAAGTTCTCCGGCAAAGGCGGCAGCCCCCTG